>Ga0364893_10183_pt1 | contig 38146 bp, 59 predicted proteins | sample ExccelJu500001D3_FD_206943 | JGI IMG/M metagenome (GOLD analysis project Ga0364893, IMG submission 206943) | Enriched cells from Trout Bog Lake Hypolimnion, Wisconsin, USA - BchlTB.July16.5000.01.D3 | ecosystem: Environmental > Aquatic > Freshwater > Lake > Hypolimnion/Profundal zone | place: USA...
TTTGGTCGTTACTTTTGGATTTATCTACAACAAAGCGAGGTGGAGAAGTGAGTAAGTGGCTTAGATACCGCCGTAAGTATTCTTATAACGATTTGTATGAAATGTATTTTGGTGGGGCACATGAAGGAGATAAAGGTCTAAAACGTGAGTACGACTTTATGCTTGAAGTTATGTCAGGTTGGAAAAGCGCTTATCAGATGGCTCTTGAATACAACAAGAAACTAAAAGCCGAGATTGCAGAGTTGAAAGGCGAGGTGGAGAAGTGAGTGAAGAAACCGCAACTAAGACCTACATGACTACAAAGCAATTCATAGAAGTATGGAAGTCGCTTGATGATGACAAGCGCAAAGAATTATCAGCCGCTTGGTACAACGCTCTGGACACCGCTTGGTACACCGCTTGGGGCACCGCTCGCGCCGCTGCTTGGAACACTGCTTGGTACAACGATTGGGACAACGATTGGTACAACGATTGGCACAAAGATTGGTACAACGATTGGTACAACGCTTGGGACACCGCTTGGAACAACGCTTGGAACTCCGTTCGGGACGCCAACCTCGCTGTTCTTGTACGCGACAAAATCACAACTAAACAATTTGAGATTCTGACTCAACCTTGGACATCATGCCAACTCTCGCTCTTTGCAGAGGATTGGCAGCGACTACAACAAAGCGAGGTGGAGAAGTGAGCAAATCAGAACTGCGCCGAATAGAGATAGTTGCTCCTGATGCTATTAAACAACTCCGCGAGCAGATAGCGCAGGAGATTGAGGCTGATTGTAAACGCCGAGAACACGCTAAAGGTTCGGTCACTTCTGTCGGCGTAAACGGCAATTCGGTTTCATTCTTTGAGCCAGTAGTTTGTAAGAGTTGCGCCAATGCCGCCGCTATCGCTAGGGGTGAGTACGAACCGCAACAAAGTAAAATGAGTGCGAACAACAACATCTTTCGAGGCGTTGTTGTTATATCGAAAAGCGGTTGAGTTATGAACCTAACTAAGCAAATCTTCAGCGATGAGGAAGTCCGGCAAATTCGTTTTCAACAAAGCGAGGTGGAGAAGTGAGTTACCTAAAAGATTTGCCATGCGAGGGTTGCGGAACCAAAATCACATACTACTTCCCTGATAAGCCAACGGCGCATTATTGCTACTGCTCTTTTCGGTTTGAGATTGGCGAGCAAATAGCGCGGGAGATTGAGGCATCAACGCTTGCTTACATCCATGAGGATGCTATTCGCTTAGATAACGGCACATGGCCAGGACTAAAGGTTATTGCCGTTGAAGATGCCGCAGCTATCGCTAGGGGTGAGAAATGAATCACGATGAATTGCTGGCTGAAATTAAATCTCTAAACGATTCTTGTTCCGTTTCGAGCCGTTTGGGAAATGCGCTTAAAGCGGTAGTGGAATTACATAAGCCAATAAAAAATATTTGGATAACACATCCAGACCTTTTGGCTTGTGATGAATGTAGCGAATGGACAAACGAAGGCCCAGGCGCAGTTGAATATCCCTGCCCCACTATTCAAGCCATCGAGAAGGAGTTGAAATGAGCAGTTTTGACAAGTCTTACTCAGGACTAAACCAACGGATGAAACCGCTAGTGATGCGAGATAAGGGTATCAGTTATGGCGAACTATGAGTTCGAGTGCGAGCTAGACGGAATCTATGATCGCCAGTTCCCTATCGGAACCGCGCCAGAAACTGTTGAATGTCCGGTCTGCAAAGACCCCATGACCCGCAAGATTTCCACCTTTCGCCCGATCTTTAAGGGATCAGGGTGGGGTGGCAGCAAGTAAAGTAAAATAATGCAATCCGCTATCTCCCGAAAGGATGTACGAAAATGGATGATTCACAGATAAGCCGGTGCCGCGCTTGCGGCGTTCAATTATGGGTGGCAACAGTCTGCTCCTACTGCACGAACTGGGGTAAGGCAGATAGATAAAGGCTTTAGGTAAAATCCTTGTAATAGCCATCTTGGTAGGGTTTTGCCAGAACATCAGCGCACAAGCAGCCTTCGCGCCAAAAGAGCACATCTCCTTCATAAGAGAACCTAAGCTCTACGCTAAAACGCTGATCCCCAATAATCATCAGTACGCCTGCCTTGTCAAATTATGGACTCAAGAATCTCATTGGAATCCTAAAGCCCTTAACAGGTCATCTGGTGCTTATGGGATAGCTCAGTTCCTCCCGACAACATGGCGCAACTACAACCTTAAAAAGACTTCAAACGCCATGAGGCAGGTAGAGTTCGGGCTTCATTACATAAAGGTTCGCTACTCAACGAGTTGTAACGCGTGGCGACATGAGCAGAGATTTGGTTGGTATTGAAACAAGAGATAGCTGAAGCGGTGCTAGGTCGCTCACGGGGGTTCTGCGAGAGATGCGGAAAGCCCTCACACGATCTAGCCCTGCACCATAGAAAGTTAAAGAGCCGAGGCGGTAAAGACTCGGTGACTAATCTCGTAGCCGTCTGCCACAAATGCCACAATCTCGGCACTCACTCGATTCACTTAAACCCTAAAGAGGCTACCGAAAAGGGCTGGATGGTAAGCGCGTGGGGCGATCCCAACTTAATCCCTATCACTCTCTTAGACGGTACTCAAGCATTACTGAAAGATGACGGGAGTATGGAATTAGTGTAATGTAATCAATCCAACAAGAAAGGCAAACAACATGAATCAAATCGTTATCGAAGGCAATCTAGGCTCTGATCCTGAACTCAAAGTATTCGGCGATGAAACTCTCGCCACATTTTCATTAGCGCACACTCCGCGCAAGAAGGTTAATAATCAATGGCAAGACGGGGACACAATTTGGTTTCGCGTGACCTTCTGGAATGCAAAAGCCGACAATGTTCTCGACACGCTCAGAAAAGGTGAGAAAGTCCTAGTCGCTGGCAAACTTGCTCAATCCAAGTTCACGGGCAAAGACGGCGTAGAAAAGACTTCACTTGAGATCGCCGGAACTAACTTTTACCTTGTAGCTCGTGGCAAGGGTTCATCAACCGCTTCACCATCAGATTTCTTTGCTTCTGTTCCTACTGAGGACAAGCCAGCATGGTAGAGGAACTCTGGACTTCAAAGCAGGTTATCGAACATCTTGAAATTGAGATTAATAACTTGCGCCAACTGCAATTTCGCAAGACTCTGGCATGGGTGAAGAAAGAAGGGAAGTCAGTTTTCTATCTCGCCGATGATGTCAGAGCCTACAAATTAAAACGCGAGGTGCGCAAAACAGTAAAATAACTACATGATCATTGATAAGGAAGTAATAACACTCGCCGACATAGACGAGGCTATTGCCCACCTTTCTGAAATGATGAAGGACAGATACAGAAACAGATTGACTCATCAGCGCAAGGCATTTCTGATGAGCGAGTTGGACAGTCTGCTAGATGCCCGATTGGAAGCCATAAGTGAGCAGAACAACAATTCTAAGTGAGGCTATACAAAATGCTATGGTCGAGGCGATAGAGGGCGGTAACTACGCCACAACCGCCGCCGAAGCCGCTGGCATTGGAAAATCCACACATTACGAATGGATGGAGAAGGGCGAGCAAGGAATTGAACCTTACGCGGAATATGCGGACGCTATTAAAAAGGCTGAGGCTATTGCGGAAACAAACGCCGTTAAAGTAATCCAAGAGGCTTCGCGTGATAACTGGACTGCCGGCGCATGGTACTTAGAGCGTAAATTTCCTGATAAGTGGGGGCGCAAAGATAAACTTACTCAAGAAATTTCAGGTAAAGACGGCAAGCCGATTGAGATTGATTCTAAAGCCCTTGTCTTGGCTATGTTAGGTCACCAACCGTTAGCAATAGAAGGCGAAGATGGCTCAGAGCCTATTTGAGCAACTCAAAGCCTTACCGCCAGATCAACTAGAAGCCCACATCAATTCATTACCCTCTGAAGTCTTAGATGATTTGGCTAAATCCCCCTGGTGGTACATCGGCAGACCTGAACAACAGGAACCCGAAGGCGATTGGCATATTTGGCTGATTCTCTCTGGGCGCGGATGGGGTAAATCTCGCACCGGCAGCGAATGGATGATTAATCAAGTCTTTACTCATCCTCAAGCCCCTGACGGCGCACCTACCGAATGGGCGGTTATTGCCGAAACCTTCAGCGATGCTCGAAAAATCTGTATCGAGGGCGCAAGTGGGATTTTGCGCGTTCTCAAGAATCGTGGGCTAGTTGAAGATCAGGATTTCACCTATAACAAATCCAACTGGCAAATAGTTTTTGGCGATGGACAGAAGATTCATATATTTGGCGCAGACAACCCTGATGCTGGTCGTGGATTAAACCTTTCTGGCGTGTGGGCTGATGAAATAGCGAAATGGAGATACCCGTATGCGACCTGGCATGAAGGAATTGCGCCAGCACTCAGAATCGGGCAGCACCCAAAAGCCTGTATCACCACAACCCCCAAACCCATTGTGATCTTGCGCGAATGGCTGAACAGAACTGATGGGTCGGTATTCGTTACCAGAGGCTCAACTTTTGACAACGCCACAAACCTTTCACCTGCCGCATTGCTTGAATTACAGGCAAGATACGCCGGAACCCGAACGGGCAGACAAGAACTTTACGGCGAACTTCTCGAAGATTCAGAAAACGCCCTTTGGACACGCGCTCTTATTGAAGAATCAAGAATCAAGCCCGAAGATGCACCGCCTTATTTCCGCGTGGTTGTAGCGATTGACCCTGCCGTGACGAGTGGTGAGTCAAGTGATGAAACGGGAATCGTTGTCGCCGGTGCTACGCCTGACGGGCATTACTACATTTTGGAAGATGCGACTATGCGCGGAACCCCTGAAGCGTGGGCGAGAAAAGCCGTAGAGATGTTTAGGAAGTGGAAGTGCGATCGGGTAATCGGTGAAGCTAATAACGGGGGCGACATGATTGAAGCCCTATTACGGCAAGTCGATGCCTCAATCCCTTATCGGAAAGTAACCGCCACTAGAGGCAAGCGAGTCAGAGCCGAGCCGGTATCTGCCCTCTCTGAACAGTTACGCCTTCACTTTGTCGGCAATGATTTCGCACAGTTAGAGGATCAGCTAGTGACATGGGAGCCTGACTCTGATAAATCGCCAGACAGAATGGATGCGATGGTGTGGGCGGTGTCTGACTTAATGGGTGGGTCGTTGGCGATGAGGTCACTCGCCGCGATGGCTGATTTCTGTCCTAGTTGCCGTCTGCCATTAGTGCGCGGAACAAAAGTATGCCCAAGATGTCAAACCGCTATAATCGCCAAATAGACTAAGGAGCTTGAGTGGGCGCGTACAATCCAACAGTTAATCAGGGCATAGACCTCATCTTTACTACCACGAACACCGATGCCACTGGAACCGCTATTAACATTACGGGCTTCACCGTTAAGATGGCTATTAGTAATCAGGTAACTGGCACAGTTGTATTGACCCTTACTAACGGCTCAGGAATCACTCTGACGACCCCGGCAAGTGGAATCGCTACCTATCAAATTACAGGCGCACAGACAGCCGCTATCCCTGTCGGAACTTATTACTACGGGATCAAGGCAACCTCATCTGGCGGCATTAACTACGACTGGGTAGATGGAACAATTACTATTGCGGCGGCTCGCGTATGACCGTAGATAACATCACAGTCACGACAACTGTTCAAAATGTCACAGTCAGCACATCAACTCCGACCGTTACTGTTGCGAGCGTTGGCGTTCAAGGCCCGCAAGGTGCTAGTGGATCTCAGGGTGCAACTGGGGCAACTGGCCCGCAAGGTGCTCCAGGAACAAACGGATCAGCCGCAACAATCGCAGTAGGCACAACAACAACCTTATCTCCAGGCGTTTCAGCAACCGTAAATAATAGCGGCTCAAGTAGTGCGGCAGTATTTAATTTTGGGATACCTCAAGGAACTACGGGAGCCACAGGATCAGCTGGAAGTGCGGCAACAATCGCGGTTGGTACTACTTCAACACTTAGCGCAGGATCTTCCGCGACTGTCGGCAATAGCGGAACTTCAAGTGCGGCGGTGTTCAACTTTGGCATACCGCAGGGAGTGGCTGGAACTAACGGCACAAATGGAACTAACGGAACTAATGGAAGTGCTGCTACCGTATCGGTTGGCACAACTTCTACCCTTTCTGCTGGATCCTCTGCAACTGTAAATAACAGTGGAACGAGTAGCGCGGCAGTATTTAACTTTGGAATCCCTCAGGGAATTGCAGGAACTAATGGCACTAATGGCTCCAACGGAACCAATGGAACCAATGCCGTGTACGACACCGATCAAGCCGTAATTTCTATGCAGATGTTTGGATAAGGAAAACACATGGCAACTTATAGCAAGCAAGCCTTATCAGCCGCAACCACAGGCGTTCCAATCGCCGTTGTCGCTATCGCCTCAACTGGTACGACTATCCACGCAACAGGCACATCAGCCATTGACGAAGTGTGGCTCTATGCCACCAATACCGATTCAGCGGCTCGCACACTCACTATTCAATTTGGTGGAACTGCAACACTTAACCAGATTCAACAGACCATCCCTGCTAACTCAGGTCTGACTCTTGTAATTCCTGGGCTAATCCTTGCCCCATCAGGTTCGGCATTAACTGTCTATGCTTACGCCTCAGTAGCAAGCGTTGTAAACATTTCAGGCTATGTAAACCGAGTCGCATAATGGCAGAGGGATTTAAGCGCGGAGAAGTTGGCTCGCAAGTCAATTCATGGATGCCATCTACTAACACAGTTACACCAAGCGGATTTACTTCCTCAATCGCGCCCTTTGGGTTGCAACTTCGTCAGACTATTAACGCTGGAACTACCTCAGTCACAATCCCTGCTGGTATCACATTTGTCTATGCCATCGCAGTTGGTGGTGGTGGGGGTGGTGGTAATGCTTCTACAGCAGCAGGCGGCGGTGGCGGTGCCGGTGGTATTGCTTGGGGTTGGACTTTAGCAACATCTTCTTGCATTGTTGCATCTTCTTCTGCTGGAGGAGTTGCGGGTAGTTACACTCGATACGGAAACATAATTGCTGGTGGCGGTGGAAATGGTGGCTCAACTGGTCCTGGTGGTGCTGGTGTTGCAGGTGGTGGCGGCGGCGGAGTAGGTGCTGCAACAACCGCAAGTGGTGGTACTGGTGGAACAAATTATTGGGGAATTCCTGCTGGTGCTGCAAGCAATACAACTGGAAACAATGGTAGTGGTGCTAGTGGTGGTGGTCGAACTACTGGCGATACTTATGGCAATGATGGTGGCAACGGAATTTCAGGTGGCGGTGGCGGTGGTATACAAAACACTTACAACGGCGGCAAAGGTGGTTCAGGTTTAGCAGGTGGCGGTGGTGGAAGTAGCGGAACTGGAACTGGAACTATTGGCGGTTCAGGTGGCAATGGAATAAACATTTTGACAGGCATTGCAACAACTGGTGGTGCAGGTGTTACTACATCAACAAGCGTAAAAGGTTCAGCAGGCGGTGGTGCTGGTGTTGCAGGTAATGGAAATCCTGCATCAGGTGCAACTGGTGGCGCAGGTGGACTTGGCGGCGGTGGTGGCGGAGCAGGCGTTACTACTGGTGGTGCTGGTGGCAACGGAATCCTTTACCTTTACTACTAGGAGATAAAATGACAACAACTATCTATAACAACTCATCATTTAGCGATTCTCCTTATGGGCTAAAACTTCAACAAACCTTTTCTAGTGCTGGTACTTTCTCAGTCACAATCCCAACTGGTATTCAGCGCATTTACGCAGTTGTAATCGGTGGTGGTGGAGCAGGTTCTACGCAAACCACAGGTGGCGGCGGCGGTGGTGGAGCTGGCGGGTATTCTGCTGGTTGGACTTACATCTCAAACACCGTAACTGTTGGTGCTGGTGGTACAGGTTCTTCAACTGCTGGCGCAGGAAATAACGGCAATCCAAGTATTTATGGAATGGTTATGGCTGGTGGCGGTTCAGGCGCACCTGCACTCGTAACGCAAGGCGGTGGTGGTGGTGGTGTAACAACCCCAAACCAAACAACCACTGGTACAACTGCTTACACTGGCGCACCTGCTGCTGGTGGTTCAAGCGGAAATGGTTATGCAGGTTCAGGTGGTTCAGGTAATACTCCTGCTGGCGCAGTATCTAGCGGCGGTGGAACTGGCTCAGCAACAGCCACAGGCAATGTGACTGCATTTGCTGGTGGTCGTGGGCTTATCTGCGGCGGTGGCGGAGCAGTAGGAACAACAGGTGTTGGCACAGGTGGAGCAGGTGGAACTGGCGATTTTTACGCTGGCGGTACAGGCTCAACTGGAACTGGTACAACTTTTGGTGGTGGTGGAGGCGGTGCTGGTTACACAGGCGCAGGTGCCAATGGCTCAGCAAATAACGGTGGAAATGGTGGCTCTGGCGGAGGTGGTGGAGGCGGTGCTTCTACTAGCGGTACTGCTGGCAATGGTGGTAACGGCGTTGTCTTTCTTTACTACTAAGGAGCAATAATGAATTACAGATACGAATATCTTTCAACCTGTTGCAATACTGGCTACATGGAGACACGCAATGAAAATGACCCACAGGTTAATACTGTATGCGTTCAATGTGGGCAGGGCGGGTACGAGCTAGTCAATCAAACTCTTATTTCATAATACCCACTATCATTACACCTAGCCCGAATTACAAGGGGTACAAAAGGAGCATCACTTGGGAATCTTTGACCGTTTAGCCAAAGCAATCGTTGAAGCACAAATTGAAAAAGCACCAAGTAATCTACCTGCAGGATCAGTCGTAATGACTGAGCAAGAGATGAGAGATGCTAATCAGCAAAGCACCTATGGGGCGCAAGTACCTCTTCTGCGTAATCCCCTCATGTCTGGAGTGCCATTTGGCCCCGGTCAACCGATCATGCCGGGCGCAATCAACCCATTACGCGATGACGGCAGAGCAGACCCACGCCGCTATGAGTACCAAGTCGCTCAGAACCTTAATATCGGGACAGAGCAGAAACTTGTTCAGTTTAAGACCCTTCGTGGAGCAGCAGAGCAGATTGACATTGTGCGCCGTTGCATCGAAGTTCTCAAGGCTAAGATTTCAGGTTTAGATTGGGACATTGTTATCGCTCAAGATGCAAGCGAAAAGATTATCTCCGAAATCGGTGGCGATCATGTTCGCGCCATGTCACAGGCTCGCTCTAAGTTTTCAGATGAGATTTACCGCATTAGAACATTTTGGGAGAACCCAGATAAGGCTAATGGACTGACCTTCATTGACTGGATGATGATGTCGCTAGAGGAAATCCTTGTCCTAGATGCGTGGGCTATCTGGCCTCAAAAAACTGTTGGTGGGGATTTATACGGCTTCCAGATTTTAGACGGCTCAACTATTAAGCCAATGCTTGATGATCGCGGTATGCGCCCAATGGCTCCACAGGCTGCCTATCAACAGATTCTCTATGGCTTCCCTCGCTCTGAGTTTATGGCTAACTCTGACGATACTAAGGCAGATGGCGAGTTCTCATCAGATGATCTTTCTTACTTCATCCGAAACCGCCGCGCTAACTCCGTTTATGGCTCATCTCCAGTAGAGCGTTGCCTACCACTAGCCGATCTTTACTTACGCCGCCAGCAATGGTTACGCGCTGAATACACCGATGGCGTTACCCCTGAGATGATGCTGACCTCAGATGCCGACTTCGGTAATGACCCTCTCGTAATGAAGCAGTATGAAAACATTATTAACGACAATTTGGCAGGGCAGACAGAGCAACGCAAACGCGCTCTTATCTTGCCTTCTGGTCTAAAGCCTGAGTTTTATGAGGGCTACGGCGAGAAGTTCAAAGCCGCGCTTGATGAATACCTCATTACCTCAATCACAGGTCACTTTGGCGTTCTACCTACTGAGATCGGGTTCTCTCAAAAGGGTGGACTCGGTGCTTCGGGTCATCAGCAAGGCGAAGCAGAAGCCGCGCAGTCAATCGGTGTCGCGCCTTTGGCTCAATGGATTTCTAAGATGCTCACCAACATCTCTTATACCTATTTAGGTATGCCACGCGAGCTAGAGTTCAAATTCATGGTTTCTGAAATCCGTGACGATGAGGAAATGGCTAAGAAGTCAGACCTTGAATTACGCGGTGGCACAAAGACAATCAATGAACGCCGTTCAGAGTTGGGCTTGCCTCTCCTAGATACTCCAGCCGCCGATCAGCCAATCCTTGTCGCTGGTAATGGCGTGTTCCTCTTTAGCCCAGAGGGAATCGTGAACGCTGCCGCGCCTATTGCTGGTGTTGAGAATGTTCAAGATGAAGTCGATCCAATGGCTCCAACCGAACCAGCCCCAGACGGCCCAACCAAACCACCAACTCCAGATGTCGCACCTAAGCCAGTAGATCAAACAACTACACCTGACTTTGAGAAGGCTGGAGTTCCCTCTATCGCTGAAGCTGAAGCCGCATTAGGTCGCCTCTTGGTATTACCTAACGCCGCCGCAAATCACGCCGAAGATGCAAATGTTGAGGACACAGTAGAAAGCCCTTGGCCTACTGTTCCAGTCTTTCCTGTCGATGCCGATGTCTGGCAAAAGGCAGAGTTGAAACTTGTGCCAGTAAAAGACCTTTACGCAACCGACACTGTCCTTGACAGATCAAAGGTTGAAGATCGCATCAAGACAATGGGGCAATCACTAAAGCCGTACCGCAACTTCCCTCTCGTGTATGACGATGGCGAGAAGCAGGTCATTATCGATGGACACCACCGCCTCCTAGCGATGTGGCTTCTAGGCATGGATCAGGTTCCGGTCTGGGTCGGCACTCCCGACACCGCTAAGGAGTCGAGTATCGAGGTCAAGGCATTTCTCAAGTGGGCTAGCAAGGGCAAACGCGCTCGCCAATTTGAGTTCAAAGCCCTAGACCCAATCGTGGGAGATGCTCTTAATCGCTGCTACTTTGATGGCGATACCGACACGATGAAATCTCTGGCTAAGGCTTATCTGACATGACTCTAGGAGTCCATCAAGTTGATGGGCGCATCGCCAGTAATTCGGCAGTCAAGATACGCGCCGCGCTTGCTAAAAGCGTAGATGCCAGAAAAGTAGTCGCAGATTACGCACACACTCACCCGACCGTTTCTGAGTTTATTTCTCAGGATAGGGCAAGAGCTAGAGCATGGGCGATGCACAATGTGACCCTAGACCACCAAGCCCTAGAGGTCGCGCTAAAACAACATTACGCACAGATGTATGTGACGGGCGTGGTGTCGGCTTATGAGGCAGTAGGTAAGTTACGCAAAGCGGTTAAAGCCCCACCGCATAACTGGAACCCTAGCGAGTTTGCCCTTCAAGCATTACAAGGCGCGTTTAACTGGGACACATGGAAGCCTGGCAATCCTGCGGCTGAAGCGTTACTCAGACCGTCTGGCGGATTAGAGAAGTTACTCGGTGGGATAAAGATTAAATCCCTAGACATGAAGACAACGAGTTATGACCTACTCGGAAGCAAGTTGGCTGACGGATTCGCCATAGGTGCTAGCCCGACTCACTTGGCTTCAATGATCCAAGACTCACTTTCTACTCCTGAGCGTTCTTTAATGATCGCGCTTACTGAAGGCTCACGCGCCGCAAACGCCGCAAACATGGACTCTTATCAAGCACTAGGAGTTGAGCAAATCGAGTGGGTAGCTGTTGATCCTTGCGAAGAGTGCGACATTGACGGGGAAGTTATCGGCATCGATGAAACCTTTTCCAATGGCGTAGCCCCTGACGAGTTACCTGTTCACCCAAATTGCCGATGTTCTACAACTCCAGCCGCTATTGATTACACAACTTATGATTACTCAGCGGCTTTAGATGCAGCACTTAACGCAGACAATTAAAATAACCATTACAATTAAACGATAATCCGAGAGAAGGAAAACAATGGCTCTTAATCACTCAAATATCACCGTCGGTACAACTCCAACTTTGCTAGTCACGATTCCAAACGGTGCAGGTTATGTAGCCGTTCAAGTTAATAATCGAGATTCAGCCGCAGTTTTTCTTGGCGATAATGCGGTAACAAATACAGTCGGTGTAAATGGTGGTCAAAATGTTGCCGCTAATGCAACTGTTCAAATATGGATGCATGGCAACGATTCCCTTTATGCCGTTTCAGCCGCAGGTACTTCAGCCGGCGCAGTTTCAGTCATCTATTCAGCCTAAAGGAGAACAATGGACTTCGCTAATTCCTACGCCGCGATTGTTAAGCAAGAAAAGCAAGCAGACGGCTCACTTCTCGTCTATGGCAAGGCAACCGATGACTCATTAGACATCGACCAGCAAATCTGCGATGACACTTGGCTCTCAAGTGCTATGCCTGAGTGGTTTAAGTCTGGTGGGAATATCCGCGAACAGCACTCATCAATCGCTGCTGGTGTAGCTAAGGAATACGAAGCAAAGAGCGATGGACACTACATCTCGGTTCTTGTTGTCGATCCAGTCAGCGTTAAGAAAGTTGAGTCAGGAGTCCTCAAGGGCTTCTCAATCGGAATCAAAGCCCCACGCGTTGTCAGAGATCAGAAAGCCGCTAACGGCAGAATTATCGATGGTCAAATCGTAGAAGTTTCTCTCGTAGATCGCCCTGCAAACCCAAATGCCAAACTCATGCTCGCTAAGTCAGTAGAGGGCGAAACCTCACTTGTCAAAGTCGAGGAATACACCGAAAAGGATAAATCCATGCTCGCAGAAGTCATTAAGGAAATCGCCGCAGACTCCGCTAAGTTCGATCAGGTGTCTTATGATGCGGCTCGCAAGGGGATCGCTCAACTCATCATTTCAGAGGCTAGCGAAATTGCTGAAACTGACTCAGATGAGCGCGATGATATTGATACCCTGCTCTCTGCCCTCAAGCACCTCTTTAACTTCCGCGATGGCGAAGCAGATGAGGCAAGCGATGACATTTCAGGCTCACTTCTCAATCTCGGCGCGACTGCTGACCACGCCAAGTGCCTAGAGTGTGGTTGCGGAGATGTGTCTAACGCTCACGGCAAGACTCAAACAATCGTCACCGGCGCAACGCCTACCAATGAAGTCGCTAATGTTTCAACAGCGACAATCCTCACCCCAGACTCTCTCGGTGGAAGTGTTAAGTCTGCCGAAAGTGAAACCGATGCTCCAGTCGATGAAGCAAAAATCGAAGCCGCCGAAGAACTCCTTGAAGAGAAGGCGACAGAAACCCCAGAGATTCTTGATGAGAAGTCAGTAACGGCCATCATCGAGAAAGCAGTAAAGAGTGCTACCGATAGTGTCAAGGCTGAGATCACCGAACTTCAGAACGCAACAAAGGCGGCTGAAGAGAAGGTGGTGGCTCTTGAGTCGGAACTCGTCATTGCTAAGTCAGCAGCAGCCGCAGGTGGCCCAAAGCGCACTGGTCGCGTTGCTGTAACTGACACAAACGAACTCCTCATCAAAGCCGCTGAATACCGCCTCAAGGCAGCAGCGACCTCAGACCCTATCCTCGCAAAAGGCTACAAGGCACTAGAGAAGGAATATCTCTCTAAGGCTGGCACACCTTCAGAGGAATAACCCCGAAAGGAAACAAATTGGCACTTCAAGCACCTAAAGCTGCCGACCTCTTTGGTGATGTTGAATCCCCAAAGAAGGCCGCTAAGCGTATGGATGAATTTCAGTCTGAACTGAATAAGTCATTCTCACTTCCAAACTCAAACGGATTATCTCCAGCCGTTGATCCAACAGGCGCACTTGAGGCTCTCGCAGCCAACAAGTCACTCGCTCCTGATGCTCTCGCAGGTCTGAACAATGCAATCGCCTCACAGCGTTTGGCATTACAGGATATGCAAAAGGACATCACACTTACTAGCCCACTCTCAACATCTTTCGCAGCCTTCGATCTCGAAGCACCTGCAAAGCTCTTGACACCACGCCCAACACCACTTCGTAACCGTATCCCTCGCAAGAAGGGCGTTGGTACATCTCACCGTATCAAGCGCATCACCGGATACACAGGCACAGGCACAGGCGGACAAGGACAAATCTGGCCTGGCGTTACTGAATCAACAACAACTGCATTCGGTTCAATCAACTTCGAGCGCGGTTCTAAGATCAGCTACACCTCAGATGACATCATCTTGCCTTACAACTCTTACAGCCTCTCAGATAGCGTTTCTTTCGATGCTAACTTCTCAGGCTTGGGATACCAAGACCTCCGTCAGCTCTCAAGCACATCTACTCTCTACGCAACAATGTTGATGGAAGAGCGCATGATGCTTATGGCTCGCGGTACTGCTTCAGGTTACGCTGGTTCACTTAACGCTGGCGCAGCACCAACCGCTCCAACAGTCGCAGGTGCTACTGCCGCAGGTTCAGTTACGGCAATCGCCGCAACAACCTACTATGTCTACTACACCGCTGATGCTGGTATCTCATCAACTGGTTTTGGTGAGTCCATCGTTTCATCAGTTGGATCAGCAACGACCACTTCGGGTCAGATGCTCACAGTAACAATCCCTACTGCTATTCAGGGTGCGCTTGCTTACAACATCTATGTCGGTACAACAACTGGTGCTGCCAATGCTAAGTTCCAAGGTCGCACAACTTCGTTGACTTTCAACCTCGGTGGAACAGCAACCTCAACACTTGGAAACCAAGCACCACTCAACACAACTGGTGCAGTCGCTACTCGCGCAGCCGCAGATACTTCTGCTTATGCAACAGGTTACGATGGAATCCTGACAACTGTTCTTGGTGCTAACACCGGGTACAACAACAACATCAACGCAACCTTCAGCAATACAAATCCGGGCACAGAGTTCCAGACTGTATTCGCTAACCTCTACAACTCAGTAAAGGCTGATCCAGATGAGGTTCTGCTTAACGGTTCAGATCGTAAGCAGCTCTCAGATGCAATCAAGGGTTCTGCAAACGCTAACTACCGCCTACAGATCAACCAAGATGAAACATCAGGCGTTACTTACGGTTCAGTAGTTAATGGAATTGTGAACGAAACAACAGGAAAGTCAGTACCTTTGACTGTTCACCCTTGGCTTCCACAGGGTGTAGCTCCAGTTCTTTCTTACACCTTGCCAATTCCTGACACAGAGGTTTCTGATGTCTGGGCTAACTACTTGGTGCAGGATTACATGGGTATTCAATGGCCTGTAACCCAGTTTGCCTATGAGTTCTCAACCTACTTCCGCGGAACATTCTTCTGCGCTGCTCCTGCTTGGAATGGCGTAGTTTCAGGAATTGTTTCTGCTTAGTAATTAGCAACCAATGGGGAGAGGGTCTTAATCGGCTCTCTCCCTGTTCTATAAGAAAGGCAAACAATGAGCAGGTTAGTTCCAAGAGATGGCTACGCTAGAGAAGTTGAAATTAAAAGGCAATCAGGTTCCAAGGTATTACGCGCAGATAGATCAGGCTTGTATAGCGCAGATAATCCAAAAGACATTAAGGCACTCAAGGCAGAAGGCTTCACAGAGGCAAATCTTGCGTTACATACAACAGGCGATAATGACAGAGGGTACACTTGTACCGAGTGCGGATTCGGCAGCTGGTTCAAGTTATGTTCACGGTGTGGACACGATCAAGCAAGTCCTAAAACAGACGGAGATTAACAATGGTTTCAGCAGTATCGCCGATCACACAGTTCCAATCAGGTTCTTATCTGACGATTGCTGAATACAAGAACGCTCCAACAGCGATCGACTATAACAACCTTGTGATCGGCGGTACCTCTGCTCAACAGGATGCAGAGTTATCTTCAGTTATTCAACGCGCCTCATCATGGATTGATATTTATGTAAACCAACCTCTTATTGCTCAAAACTTTCAGGAGCAATCTCGCGCCCGTATCAGCCAAGAGGGATTTCTCATTCTCTCGCCAGACTACAACAACATCGTATCCCTCAATAGCCTTTCTTATGGCGTGACCCCTACCAACATGACTGCCGTTTCCGATGGTGCACTTCAATCATGCTGGTTTGAGAAGTCCCAAGTTATCTACCCAATGAGTCAGGTCGGGCTTTCCTACTCATCACAAGGCCCACTATCATTCGGCTTCCCACCATCTACCCGTTCCCGTATTTACGCCTCATATAACTACACCGCTGGCTTTTGTAATGGTTTGATCGCTTCAGCTACCGCCGGTGGAACATCTTTCACAATGGTTGATCCAATCGGTCTAACGGCTGGAACCGTAGTCACTATCTATGACGGCGCAAACACCGAGCAAGTTGTCGTTTCACCCACCTACGCCTACGGCTCAAGCACAGTTAATATCACGGGAACCCTGAAATACACCCACGCTTCAGGCGTAGCGGTTGGCAATATGCCACAAGCAGTTAAAGAGGCTGCGATCTTGGCTACGACCGAGTTTCTCAAGGTTCGCGGAGATAACTCGCTTACAATGGCAGTCACAACTCGCGCTTCTAGTGGCCCAAGCGTTCAAGAAATCATTGGCTCAGACATAGCTCTTGCCAAGCAACTTCTTGCGCCGTTCCGAAGGATGCGCTAGTGGCAGCAGGTCGCGCCAATCTCAGATCAACCCTCTATTCGTATCTAGTTGGGGCGGCTATCCCTACCCTCAACCAAGTTTTCACATCTTTTCCAAAGCGCATCAACTATCAGGTAAATGCAACGGCAGGGCAGATGAGTCGAGCCGCCGCCGTAATTTTCATCCAGAGCGAGCGCGAAACCCGTCTTGCAATCGGTGGCGCAACTAATGGCTGGAAACGCGTTGATTACACCGTTGTATTGCAAGTCTTTCATCACTCTATGCAAAATAACGCCGAAGATGCTATGGCGGATTTTGATACACTAGTGGACAACATCAAGGGAACGCTCAGAGCTAGTCACAATTTCGGCGATTCATCGCAGGTTAATGTCTGGCAAGGCGCGGAACCAGCGATTGACTGTCTATACGGGGAGCCAGTTACTTCCGACAACGGAGCGACTGAAACCTTTGCAGAGATTCGATTCGATGTTACCCAAATGATTCAGGCTTAGGAGAGCAATGGCAACCTATCAATACAACGGCGATGAAGTGAAGGAATTTCCTACACTTGGATTGACCGTCAAGCCCGGCGATACTTTTGACTCGGCAGACGAGATCATTTCAGCCGATGTAACTCTCGCTTCTGCACCAAAGAAAACACCAACCCCGTCAGCCGCGCCTGACACAACGCAAGGAGCGTGAGTAAGTGGCACTACAAAATACCCACCGTTCGTATATAGGAATCGCTAAAGAAACAACAAAGGGAACTGCGGTCACAACTCCAACCGCGTATATCCCCGTTCTTGCCAACTCGGTCAAGCCTCAAGATGTGTTCACACCTCTCTACGATGAGGGCTTGCGTGGATCGCTTGTCAAGAATTACAACTACCTACAAGGCCGCGTTCACTCAACCTTTGACTTTGGTGGAGCAGTATTCGCCGACACCGTGATCTACCCACTTGCTGGTGTGCTTGGTGAAGATGTCGTTTCGGGCTCAGCACCTTATGTCCACACCCTCGCACTCAAAAACTCAGCAACATCAGGCGCAGATGCTCAACCTTCTGCCTACACAATCGTTGATTTCTATGGCGCAAATGTTCGCTCATGGACAGGTCATCAGTTCTCAGATTTCTCTCTCAAGTGGAACGCTGACGGTCTCCTTGAGTATGATGCAAAATCAACAGGATGGCAGTCCGCTACCGCATCGACCCCAACTCCATCTTTCTCAACTGTCCTTCCAAGCGTTGTCTGGACTGGAACTGTCAGCGTTGCTGGTACTACGATCTCAACCAACACAGATGGAAACATTGATCTCAAGCGACCAGTAACTCCTGTCTATGGAATCTCAAATGTGCAGACTCCTTATCAGGTATTCCTCGGTGCACTTGAGGTAACGGGTAAGGCAACTTTCCTCATGGAAAGTGACACCCAACTGACTAACTACTTGACTAACACCCAACCAGCACTCGTCTTTAACTGGACAACTGGAACAGGTGCAACTCAAACATCAATCCAAGCCACGATGACAAAGGGCGCGTACACACTTGCCGTTATCGAACGCTCTAAGGATTTTGTCGAAGTCTTGGTCGATTTCAACGCTCAAGGCAACTTGACCGATGCGGGCACAGTTGGTTACTCACCAATCAAGTGGGTTATCAAGAACGCAGTAACCACCTCAGTCGCTTAACCCATAGAACGCAATGGGGGTTGATAAGCCCGCCTTCGCTTGTCCCCCCATTGCCTATCTTTGCTAAGATAATCAGAAGGCAAACTACTAGGAGGCATCATGTCAAAACTTACACTTCCATCAGGCGCAACAGTTACCCTCAAAGACCCTAACTCACTTAAAGTTAAAGATCGCAACCGCATTATGAAGGCTGGCGATGGTGGGTCAGCAGCAGAGCGCGGAATTGCTATCAGTAACGCACTTCTCGCCGCAATCATTGAGGACTGGTCTTATGACCTTCTCGTTCCTTCAGTTAAAGAGGAATCCATCGAGGAACTGCCAATCCCTGACTATTCTCTGCTCGTCAAAGAAACCGAAAGCTACATCAAGGCGATTTTCCCTGAACTTGCAGACACCGACCTTAATCGTTTGAATCCTGATAGCCCTTTAGAAAACTAGAACGGCTTAAAGGATTACTGCAAGGGTTTCAAAGAAATCCAGATTTTGATTACCCCGATGAGGAATGGTTCTACTTTAGGTTTGCAGATAAATTTGGTTGGACTCCTGACCAAGTAGATGATCTGCCAGCAGTACGGGCTGAGTGGTTGATAGCAATAGCCGATACCATTGAGCAAGTGAAGATCGAAAAGATGGAGAACCGGTGAGCGATAACCTGCCCGAAGTCTTAGCGGCTTTGAAGGCATGGCAAAATCGCATGGACAAAGCAGGTGAGTTGGCCACAAGAGAAATCTCTATTGCTCTCTGGACTGATGCCCGTAAAATCGCTAGCGAAACTCCAAACCCACCGATTCAGAAGAACAATAGGTTACGCCACAACCCTCACATCGGCCCACGATCAGGAGAAGGCCCGAACATCGCAACAGGTAATCTCTTTCGCAATATCATCGCTCAACCAGTTAGGCATCAAGGATTTGGCACTTATGTCGCAAGCGTTGAATCCGGTGCTGAGTACGCCAGAGCAGTAGAACAAGGCTCATCTAATTGGAATGGGGTAAAATACCCATATATGACTCCTGCGCGTGACAATCTCATCGCAACGGGTAAAGCGCAGATGATCGCATCAGGATTTCTAAGAGCAGCGATGGGGGTTTAGAGTGGCAGGTGATATTCCTCCATTAAATATTGACATCCAAGTTGCTCTTGGAAACCTTACTAGCGCAGTAGATAAAGCCACATCCGAACTTGGAAAAGTAGGCGATGCTGCTAAAAATCAAGAGTCTAAATTCTCCTCATTAAAGACTGTCATGGGTGGAGTCTTTGCTGGCAATCTCATGACTGAAGGCGTACAGAAATTAACTGGACTTTTAGAAAGCTCGGTCAAAGCCGCGCAAGATGCTCAAGTTTCAACTGTTCAACTAGCAACAGCAATGAACAATGCCAAAGTGAATACTGAGGCAAATCGCACGGCAGTTGAGAAGTCAGTTACGGCTATGGAAAACCTAGCCTTTACTGGTAACGATACTCGCGCCGCAATGACTACCCTTGTCACGGCAACTGGCTCTGTAACTGAATCACAAAAATTGATGGGATTAGCCGCTGATCTCGCTCGCGCTAAACATGAATCACTAGGCGAAGCGGCAAGCACTCTTTCAAGAGCTACAACTGGATCAGCAAAAGCCTTCAAAGAATTTGGTATTACTTTAGACACAACTTTGCCCAAGAATCAGGCTATCTCTAAGGCAATGGATGAGTTAAACCAGAAGATCGGCGGACAGGCTCAGGCTTATCTCGGCACCTATGCCGGACAGATGGAATTGATTAAGACAAAAATGGAAGCCGCCAAAGAAACTATCGGTGGCGCATTACTTCCAGTCTTGACTAATTTAATGAAAATGTTTTCAGACATTCTTGGGGTTATTAAACCAATCTTGCCTGAACTTACAATCCTTATTGGCATAGTTGGCGCAGTTGTTATTGCAGTTAAGGCGTGGGAAATGGCACAAGCCGCGCTTGATGTCGTTCTAAACGCTAACCCTATTAGCCTCATTGTTCTTGCTATTGGTGCGCTAATTGCCGCAATCGTCATGGCGTGGAATCACTCTAAAACTTTCCGTGACATCGTGGTTGATGTAATGAAAGCAGTTGTCGAGGCGGTTGGGTGGGTTATCGGTGCGCTTGGCGATCTAGTAACTGCCTTCATTAAGATTGAGTCAGGGCCACTCAAGTTATTCCTCGGTGCGCTCTCTCATCTCCCATTCGTAGGCGGTGGGGCTAAAGCCGCGCTAAAGATGATTAACGAAAGCACGCAAGATGTAGGCAATTTCTTTGATTCTGCTAAAAAGAAAATTGACGGGTTTGCTGGAAGTCTTGATTCGTTAAAAAATAGCAAACTTTCATTTGGCGGCACATCGGGCGACCTATCTGGTGGCGCAACTTCAGGTGGGGGTACCCTTGACATAGGCGGTCAAGTTCCTGGCGGTTCAACATCTAAAGTCGTTGCCGCAACTGCTAAAGCACTAGCCAAGCGCAACGCTGAGATTAAGAAATACAACGATGAGGCAGTCAATCTAGAAGATCAGATGAACGCGGTTCTCACAGACCGTCAACAGAAGATGGATGCGGCAACTGCTACTCGTGACGATGCTTTAGCAAAAGCCAACGAAACTTATAACCAATCAGTCGCAGACATTAACCAAAAGTATGACGATGCTATGGCTACGGCTCAAGATAATTACAACACCGCAGTCGAAAACGCTACTGCCACTCATCAGGAAAACTTGCTTGATATTCAGCAACAGTACGCAGATAAAGCCGCGCAGATCGAACAAGCCGCCGCCGATAAGCGACAGAGTATTATTCAGCAATCTATTGATGCAATGACTAGCGCGTTTGCCAGCGCAACCAAGATTGACATCGGCAAACTATTCACGGCTGGTGGAGGAACTGCCGGCGGTCTGGTATCTCAACTCAAAGACCAGATGGCTCAGATTACGCAGTTGCAGACGGATGCCGGACTTCTTGCTGCGCAGGGCTACAATCAATCTTTCATCAATGAGGTTATTTCACAAGGGCCAGCACAGGGAGATGCGCTCGCTCAGTCAGTCCTCAACGCAACTCCTGACACTCAAAACTCTATTAAATCTCTCTACGCTCAAATCCAAGACACATCTCAGAACGGGCTCAATACTCTTGCGGCGCAGATGAACGATGGAACGAGTTTTGCTACCCAAGCCCTCGCACAGCAATACGCGCAAGTCGGCGTTGATCTACAAAATCAACTTTCCGCTAACTCATCAGCCATGCAGACGGCAATGGATAAAGAAAACGACACCTTTAATAAATCACTTACCACAGCCCAAGACACCTTAGATAAGGCTACAAAAGCCGCCACAGATGCCCGTGACCTTGCTTTACAAAATGCGCAAGATACCCTTCAGAACTCCATTACGGCGGCTCAGGATGCCTTTAGCAAGTCTGTAACTGCCATCTCAGACTCGACCATGAAACAACTTGATGCGCTTCAAACCAAACTTGAATCGGTAGCCGCTTCTCTTGGCTCCCTCGGTGCATCGACAGCCAGTATTTCCAGTTACGGCGCAAGCGTTGGACTGTCTACGGGCGGAACGAATACAACTCTCGTCAATCCTTTAGGTGGCCCGAAGGATATGTCTAACTACACAGACAACAGCGTGAACACAACTATCTATGCCTCGACAACCGCAACAGCAGCAGATATGGCAAACGCCGTGACCTCTGCGGCTAAGTTCGGACAACCAATCGCCACTAGCCCGCAAATCGTTGCCGGACTTTCTGGGACTTCTGCGAAGGGTAACTAATGGCAACTGTATCTTCACTCAATAATTACTCTTTCGCCTTTAACGGATTTGTATTCGGTGGCGCAGGTTCGCCTTATCAAATTACCTCGGTTGATGGATTAGAAGGTCTGCCAACTTTGCGCGTTCAAGATGCGGATCGCGGCTACCAAGATGGGATGTTCTCAGGTCGAGATTTCCTTAACGGTCGAACAATTACCATGACGATGCTTATCCTTTCTGGCAATGGAAACACGGCTCAGCAAAACTTCAACCTTATGCAGAACTCTCTCCAGCCTCAGCAAACAGGCACTACCCCACTTCAGTTCCAGCTCTCCGCTGCTAACGGTTTACAGTTCATAAACACCCGTGTAAGAGCCGCAAAAGCAACGATTGACCCCGAATACACCTACGGCTTCATTAAAGCCCAATACGACTTCTTTTGCCCTGACCCTCGCTATTACGACAACGGTGTTCAAACGGCGATTATGACCTACACAACCCCACTAGGTCGCACCTACCCCCGTGTCTATCCCTTGACCTTTGGTGGAGGATCTAACACTCAATTTGCCACAGTCATCAATAGCGGATGGACTAACACTTATCCGCTTATCTCTATCTATGGGCCTGTAACAAATCCGGTCATTGGAAGTGTCACAGCCAACGCCTCTCTTAACTTCAGCTGCACAATGGCGGCTTCGGATGTCATCTCGATTGATCTGCTCAACCGCACAATCCTTCTCAACGGGACACCTGCTCGTAACTTATTGCTAGGATCATCTCTATGGTTCGCAGCAGTTCCGGGGACTAATCAGTTCTACTTCACGGGTTCGGGAACAACGGCAGGAACAACAACCGCTTCGGTACAATGGAACAACGCTTATGTATAACAGGGAGAACTGATGGCATTACGCACACCGCCTAGCTGGTTACAAAACGGCTCACATCCAGCGGAAAATGACCGCTTAACCACTCAAGCTCTCTACGCGACAACAGGAATTATCGGCTTGACTTCTCTTGCCGTAACTCAAAACGGAACGCCGAATATGTCGGTGAACATCGCCGCAGGTTGGGCTGCAATCGTAGGAACTAGCACGACAACTCAGGGAACTTATGTCTCCTACAACGATGCCGTAGTGAACGCGGCAATCGCTACCGCGCCGGCAACGAACTCTCGCATTGATCTCGTCTGCTTAACCGTCAATGATGCTTATTACTCAGGCTCGACAAATAACATCGTGGTGAATGTGGTCACGGGAACAGCCGCCGCCTCACCAGTCGCACCTGCTACGCCAGCCAACTCCATCGCATTAGCTCAGGTTCTGGTCGGAACTTCTGTCACTTCTATCCTCAATGCCAACATCACCGATGTCCGCGTTCAGACCACGACAAACCTTCCAGTCGTAAGCCTTACGGGTACACAAACCCTCACCAATAAAACTCTCACCGCGCCAACAATTACAGATGGATACCTTTCATCTCCACGCGAGCTTATGACGATTTCTGCTTCAGCGGCTACGGGAACAATCCCCTTTTATGCTTACACGCAAGGAATCCTTTATTACACAACAAACGCATCAGCGAACTTCACTCTCAACTTTACGGGTACGGCCGGAACTACGCTTAATACAATTATGAATGTGGGCGATGCTTATAGCGTTGTCTTTATGAATACCAATGGCGCAACGCCTTATTACGCTTCGGCGTTTCAAGTTGACGGGTCGGCAGTCACCCCGAAATGGGTGGGCGGAACCGCCCCATCGTCAGGTAACGCTTCCGCAATAGATGTATATTCGTTCACAATCATTAAAACTGCTGCGGCAACCTTCACGGTTCTTGCTGGCGGCCCGACTAAGTTTGCATAGGAGACATTCATGCCTTTACTTGCAGGATTTGTATTCGGCGCTGGCGGCGTAGGTCGTGCTGCCGTATCAGGCACAACTGGTTCTCCAACTATTGATTCATCCACACGCGCACCTAAGACCATCTATAAATTCACGGGGTCGGGAACTATCACGGTAGCGACCGCGGGCGCGGTTGAGTGCTTAATCGTCGCAGGCGGCGGCTCACCAGGAAGCGCAGGCGACCAGTCAAGTATTGGCGCTGGCGGCGGCGGCGCTGGCGGCGTTACTTATTCGGCCTCGTTCTATTTACCTGTTGGCACCTACACGGTAGGGGTAGGCGCAGGCGCGGCGAGCGTAGGCGGCGGCTCAAGTCTCAATTTTGGCCTTTACGGTAGCAACAGCGTAATAGTGCAGTCTGGGACACCTGCTGCCGTGGCCTTTGGTGGCGGTGCTGGCTCGGGTGGTAATGGAATTCCAGGCGGAAACGGTGGATCGGGCGGCGGCGCTTCTAACGCTTCCGCTGCTTACTCCACTACGGGCGGGACTGGGCTATATGGCAGCGGTAACTCAGGCGGCGGCGTATCGGGTGGGGCGTATGGTTCAGGCGCTGGCGGCGGCGGCGCTGGCGCGGCGGCTCTTTCTATTACTTCCCCGTCGCAAGCAGGAACGGCAGGCGGCGCAGGAGTTTCTAATTCAATTACAGGTGTAGCGACTTATTACGGCGGTGGTGGTGGTGGCGGAGGTGCGAGTGCTACTTACCAAGGCGGCGCTGGCGGTAACGGTGGCGGAGGTGGCGCTGGTTATTCAACGGGCACATCGGGGCAAGCAGGTACAGCGGGCACTGCTAATACAGGCGGCGGCGGTGGTGCCGCTGGTACAGGGTCCACAGTTTCAGGCGCGCCAGGCGCTGGCGGTTCGGGCGTTGTAATAATCGTGGTCGGATAAAAGGAGAAAATCATGGCACATTTTGCACAACTCAATGGCGATACGGTTACTCAAGTGATTGTGGTCAATAACGATGTTATTGGGAATCCAACTGGACTCGAAGGCGAAACGATTGGAATTGAATTTTGCCAATCGTTATTCGGCGCTGACACTCAATGGGCACAGACCTCTTACAGCGGCGCATTTCGCGGCAAGTACGCTGGTATCGGTGACATTTTTGACGGAACTAATTTCATATCGCCCGAGGTATTAACTCCACCTGTAAAGTAAATGCATGGCTAACTACCGCTACCTCTTTGCCGACCTTTTAACGAACACCATCCTTGCTGAGTTACCGCTAACGGCTGTCAATTTCACGCAACAGTTAAACACGGCAGGAACCTTTACGGGAGAATTGTTAATTTCCGGTGTCAATACAACAAACCTCAATGTGGCAAATGCAACTATCCCTGCTCGCACCGCCGTTTATGTAGACCGCGATGGAGTTCTAGTATGGGGCGGGGTTCTTTGGGCGCGAGAATACAACTCTAAATCTCAGACAATTAAACTCACCGCCAGAGAGTTCGAGTCCTACTTTGAACGCCGAAGGATTACATCCGACACGGTTTTTACCAACACCGACCAACTCACGGCTGTCCAGACAATTATCACCAACGCTCAAGCGGCTACAAATGGAAATATCAATGTGCAGTTAGGTGGCGAAACTTCAGGCGTACTGATTAACCGCACCGTCTATGGCTACGAATACAAGACGGTTTTCTCCCTTATTCAAGACCTTTCCCGATCTACTACGGGCTTCGACTTCAACATTTATGTCTATTATGACTCCAACGGCAACCCTGCCAAACTCTTGCGCCTCGGATACCCTCGCTATGGTCGGGTTTATTCAGCGACTTCTCTCACGGCTCCAGTCTTTGAATTGCCGGGCAACATCATTGAATACACATGGCCTGAAGATGGAAGCACCGCCGCCAATACTCTTTATGCGCTAGGGGCTGGCTCTAATCCGGGCAGACTGACAGCTACGGCAGTCGATGGTTCTAAGATCGCGGCTGGCTGGCCTTTGCTAGAGGATCAATCTAATTACTCAGATGTGTCCGATGCGACCCTGCTCTCCAACCTTGCTACGGGTCAGGTTTCAGTCGTTTCCTACCCACCGACCACAATTAAAATCACAATCCCACCTTATGCTGACCCGATCTTTGGCTCTTATGAAGTGGGGGATGATGCGCGTATCAGAATCCTTGACGACAGGTTCCCAACTCAGCTAGATACCACTTACAGAATCGTTGCCTACAATGTCACGGCTGGAGAGAATAACGCTCCCGAAACTGTAACGATTACACTTACTACAACATCAAACTAGGAGTGACATGGGCTACCTAAACTTTCCGCCTAATTTAAAAGATATCTTTGACGACATCTATGCGCGAGTTCGTAAGTTAGAAACTGCTCAAAGATTTTCAGTTCCAGTTGTCGCTACCGACCCGACAAATCGGCGCAATGGGGATATGTGGATCAACTCAACAACTAACACTCTGAAAGTCGTGGACTCGGTTGGTACAATTAGAACCGTCACCATTGTCTAACCCATAACCCGAAAGGGCGCAACTATGTTCTGGAATAACGCTAACTCAATCTCTAACACTATTTGGGCAACCCTTGAGAGCATAGTTATTATCGGAACACCTATCTTTTTTATCCTCAAAGGACAGAGAAAACTGGATAAGCGTTTAGACCGCATTGAGTACGCACTATTTAACGATGGCAAAACGGGGTTGATTAACAAAGTCGATTCCCTCATCGAGAACCAAAATTACATCAAGACAGATGTAGCAGTTCTCAAAGCGCAAAAAGAGGATTAAAATGACCGATGCTCACGATGGGAATGTGACTCACTCCTACACAATCCACTATCCGGCGCATCCAGCTCGCACCGACGACCCTCACTATGTTGATTTCGACCACTACCACAAGGCAACCCATGACACAGCAAAATGCTCAATCGGAGAACACAGAGATGACTTCTCAGAGTGCAGCCTTGATAAGCCTCTTGAATTACATCACGCGCACATCGAATTCTCATTACAAAACGGGGTCGATCTCACGTGGCTTGAAGTCGATTATCCAGGAGTATCTAACCCTGACGAAGTAGGAAAATGGGTAGAATCGGCAGAGAACCTAGTTTGGCTTTGCGAGTTCCATCATCGCGGTTCAGGTGGGGTTCATGTAGCAGCCGCTAGCGATTTTGAAGCAGAAAAATATGTTCGCAACCTCATCGGAAAGAAGGAAACAAATGGCTAAGTTCAAACTCAATCTCACAGCAAAAGAAAAGGCACTTCTTGAGCATTACGGCTACGGTGTAGCCGCTGCTGGATATGCCGCCTATCAGATTGACCCACACGCAACCGTTAAGCAGATCATTATTGAAGCACTTGTCGGCGGCTTGCTCGCTCCACTTTTGGCTCGTATTAACCCAAAGAGCCTTGTGAATACAATCACGAAAGACACAGGCGCACCTGCTCCATTGGTTCAGGCTGGCGTTGATGCCGTACTTGCCGATGCGAATAAGATCGTTGCGGCTGAAACTCCAAAGGCTAAGTAGTAGCATAAGCACACGCCGTTATGGGCTTCGCTCCATGACTTAAAGCCCTGCCCTACGGGGTGGGGCTTTTGTGTTAAGAAAGAGGTCAGATGTCCACCGCGCTTGATGTCCTTAATGTAGCTCGCTCGCAACTTGGCTTTCACGCGGGGGCGCAAGATGAAAACCCTTATGGCGACTGGTACGGAATTAAAAACGCACCTTATTGCGCGATGGGAGTTTCTTGGTGCTTTGCTCAGGTTGGACTCTCTCACCTCATAGCCGCGCAAACTCCTAAAGGTTTTGCCTATAACCCTGCCGCCTTACCGTGGTTTCAACGGCAAGGATTGGTTGTCAATAAATACGCCGCGCAACCTGGCGATCTTGTCTTTTATGACTGGAACTCAGATGGCACCGTTGATCATGTCGAGATTATCGAGAACGCTTCTCCAGACGGCATTACCACCATCGGTTTCAATACAGGCAACCCCAATGATGCCGTTCACGAAAGTGGGTGCTGGCGCGTTCATCGCCCGTACTTATTCATTGCCGCGATTGTTAGACCTAAGTACCCAGTACCCCTCAAACCCGTTTCTAAGGGCTCTACGAGCAAGAAGGCGACTGCAGTAGTGGGTGGAACGGGAACAGTCATCGCCGGTGCCACAGGGGTCATGCACAACGGGATGCTGACTACTACCCCAACCGCTTCAACCCCTGCTAAAACTGTATTCGTAGCTCCACCTTTTCCCGTTTCTAAAACCGCCTTCAATCTAGGTCAGCAAAACTCCGCAGTCATGGCAGTTGAGTTGGCTCTTACAAAGGCTGGATTACTCCCCCACCAATACGACACGGGCATTATGAACACCTACGCGCAAGCCGCGCTGGTTAAATATGAGGTCAATCTAGGGCTGAAAGTTACGGGCGCACTTCCGCAGATTATTTACGATCAACTCAAAGGCACACTATGAAATTAAAAGACCATTTCAGGTTTCACATATTCGATGCTAAGCAACTCACGATTGCTATGACTGGCGCGTTCTCGACTTGGGCGGCTACCGGCTTTCAACACGATATGCCCCACCTAGGGTACATCTTGGTCGGCTTTATTACTGGCGGTCTAGTTTCGCATGAGTCTATGGCAAACCCGAATGTAACCCCTGATTCTCATATCGCTACCCCATACCTTGCCAACATAGACGATGGGGGAGTGACCAAGCCGATAGCGATACCCTCAGACCCGTATAAGCCTGAAGGGGCAGATGTCAAGCAGGTCATCAAGATCAACAGCGGGTTGATAAAAGAATGATTTATCTCTGGACTTTTATTGGTTTCCTATTGCTACTTTTAACAATGTGCCTATAAGATCATCCCGTTGGCAACCGCCAATGATCCAAAAAAACTTAACATCGCTCGCTGGCGTGAGTGCTATCAAACCAGCAATAGCAAAACCTTTCTTAGTGGAATAGGTGAGTAATTTTTAAAACCCCTGCTTGCCGGCGGGGGTTTTATTATTGCGTGTCAAATCGCTTCCCGTAATTATTCTCGGTACGCTTCTCCCTGAAAGGGAGGCAACAGATGGCACTATCCGACTCAATCGAAAAGTTCACCGCTAAAACTCACAAATGCACACTAGCGATCATTACAGAAATGCTTGATAAGAAAGACCGCGAAGTGTTGCTCAACGCTATTAAAACAGGAGTCCCAACTACGGCTCTCGTCTCAGCTCTCAGATCAGAGGGTTTCCAAATCGCAGAGGCTACCTTTAACAAACACCGCAACGGGAAATGCTTGTGTCCATCAGAGGACTAAACGAAGTCCTGAAAGACCGCCAAGAAACTTATGGCAGTCCAGAGGAGGCTTTTACCCGTATCGGGCGAATGTGGGGAGCAATCCTTAACAGAGATGATATCCCTGCCCACGAAGTTGATCTTATGATGATCGCGCTCAAAATAATCAGAATCGCAAATAACCCGCAACACGAAGACTCTTGGTTAGACCTTTCCGGTTACATCCGGCACGGGCGAAAGATTGTAGGCATCGATGAGTCTTGAAAAAGCAATTAAGCAAGCCGAAGATGACTCAACGCTAGATGCCCTTCGCGCTGCGCTAAATAACGCTCAAAAGCAATTAGCCGCCGCAAAAATCCGCAACGATCAACTCGTCACAGCAACTCAACAAGGCGCGTATGAAGCAATGCTGGCTCTCGGTAAAGTCCCACCAGTTTTGGCACCTAAGAAAGATGCTCGCAAAAGCAGAGCAGAGGTCGCACTCATACACTCGACCGATTGGCAGGGGGCGAAAGTTACTACGAGCTACAACTCCGAAATCATGCGTAAGCGCGTTCTGCAGTTTGCAGACAAGATAGTTGCGCTCACCGACTTACAACGCGCACATCATCCAGTAAAAGAGTGCGTAGTCATGTTTGGTGGCGACATGGTCGAGGGACTTTTCAACTATCCGGCGCAACTCTGGCAGATCGACTCATCACTCTTTGGACAGTTCACACAGGTATCTCGCCTCATGGTGGACTTTGTAAGAATCATGCTCGCCAACTTTGAAAAGGTCACGGTTGTCGCTGAATGGGGCAATCACGGTCGAATCGGAGGCAAGCGAGCAGAGGTTCCTAAGAACGACAATGTAGATCGAATGTGTTACGAGTTCGCCAGGACAATTCTCGCCGATGAAAAACGATTAACTTGGGATGACTGCCCAGAGGATATTCAAGAAGTGCAGGTTGGCAATTACCGCGCCTTGTTAATGCATGGCGATGAGTTAGGTCGCTCAGGATTTGCATCTCCTAGTGCTTGGATTGCCGGTGCTAATCGCTGGAAGGCTGGCGCACACGATTACGATTTCCACGACATTTATCTGGGTCATTATCACCGTCATGCTCAGGAGCCAATTCAAAAAAGTTACAACATCTATTGGACAGGTTCTACCGAGTCAGATAATCGTTATGCCCGTGATTCTATGGCGGCTAGTGGTATGCCATCTCAACGCTTGCACTTTATTGATCCTGAAAAGGGCAGAGTGACGGCACAGTATCAAGTTTGGCTTGACTAATGACTACCATCGTTGCGGTGCAAACCGCCGAAGGAGTGAGATTTGGCGCAGATGCTCAGGTGACTGCGACTAGAAAATACTCACATATTCACATGACAAAAATCAGTCGGCGTGGACAGTATCTCGTTGCCGGAAGCGGATTGTCTAGCTACTGCGATGTTGCTCAACATATCTGGAACCCACCAGTACCAACTGCTAATGATAAAAAAGACATTTACCACTTTGTAATCTCAAAAGTAATCCCATCGCTTAAGCAATGCTTCAAAGACAACGATCTCAAGTTAGAGGGAGATAAAGATGAGGAAACTCGATTCGCGTTCCTTATTGCAGTATGTGGCGAAGTGTTTGACATTGGGGATGATTTCGCCGTTTCTATTGATGCTGGTGGTTTATACGCTATCGGTTCGGGTAGCGCGTTCGCTCTGGGTGCGCTGGAGTCGGGAAAGTCAATCAAGCGAGCGTTAGAAATAGCCGCAAAACACGACCCCTATACCGGCCCACCATTTATCTACGCAGAGCAGAAAAAGGACTAATCCTCTTCATCATCTAAGAAACTGACCTGAGAAATATCTATTTCTTGGTTCTTGGCTGCCATTAAGCCCGTTACAAATAGGGTGCTGGCTCTGCCCACAATATCGTCAATCTGATCGGGGTACTTCAGTTCAGCCTCTACCATAACGGCAAGGCCGTACAGGCTGATTTGGACTCTAATCATGACCTAATCTAAGCACGAAACGCCCGAAATTGGGTGCTTCCCAAATCGTAATCTATGCCGTAAGGTATCGCCCAACAGGTTCCAACAGGAACCCCCAAACGGAAGGCACCTCATGGCTAAGTTCAACTTAGACGATTATGAAACAGTTGAATCCAGACTCAAAAAGTTCTGGGCGCAATTCCCAAACGGCAGAATCCACACTTTCCTAGTTCATCGTGACGATAGAAGTTTCATCGTTCGCGCAGAGCTATACACAAATCAAGAAGACAATCGCCCAATCACAACGGGCATGGCTGAGGAGATCATCGGCGTTGGAATGGTGAACACCACTAGCGCATTAGAGAACGCAGAATCCTCATCAATAGGTCGCGCACTCGCCAACTTTATTTTCTCAGGCAATAAACGCCCTAGCCGTGACGAGATGGAGAAGGTTGAGCGTTACGCAAAAGAGCCACGCAAACCTCTGAGCATTGTTCGCACTCTAACCCCTGAGCAGTTAGAACGCTTAGAGGGAATCCTAAAACTTATTGGCGAAACTAACGATGTAGATAACCTTCGCATCGTTTGGAATCAAGAAAAAGATTTTTTAGACATGAAGGTAGCAGGGACAACTCTTAAAGATGCACTTAACAAGAGAGTGCAGGAACTGTCATGAAGCAGACATCACTGGAAGCGAGGGCAAAGATTGAACCTCAAATTGGAACACTTCGCCGTAAAGTTTACGAGTTCTTTATCAATCGAGGGATCGCAGGTGCGACAGATCAAGAAGTGGAGCGTTACCTACACCTTGACGGCAATACAATTCGACCAATCCGAGGCTCACTTGTTAAAGACGGCTTCATCATCGACACCGGAACGACTCGACAAAATGCAAATGGAAACGCTTGCATAGTCTGGCGTTCGGCAGATGAAGGGATGCTCCTGTGAAACTATTTTGTAAAGCCAAACAACATTGGGAGATTACTGACGGCAAGTTAATTCTCGGTGCTGAGTCTGACGAATATCTAGCAGTTCAATTAGCCAAGATGACTGCTCGCTTGGAAGCCGAAATCCGCTTAGACATCTATGACCAAATCTGCGCTCTTGATCTCGTCAAAGATCGCAAGCGACTGGTGAAGTTAGGAATTGAGAATGTAGCTCTGCTCGTTCAAGATGCCTGCGCTCAGATTGCCATAGGTGAATACAAATGAGCATTGTGACCCCCGTTCAAGTAGAGGCTCGATTAAATGACCTCAGCAAACTTATCGATGAAGCGCACGACGACCTTGTAGATTCAGAGATGCTCTACCACGCCGCAAAAGCAACTTATGAAGTGGCGATGGCGAAATCTCGTATTGAATTAGCGGGGAAGTCAGATGCCGGTGGCAGAAATCGCACAGTAGGCGAGCGCGAGGATTTGGCATTACTAGCTAATGAGGAACGCCACATGAAAGTTGCTGAGTGTGAGGCAATCGTTAAGGCAAACCGCGCCAATGTCGCAAGACTTAGGGTTCAGGTGGACATTGCACGCTCAATCGGTACTTCGGTCAGAACGGGGATGGAAGCGTGAGCGAAATAGCAAAGATGCTAGTCGGCTCGTTATCGGCTCATGACTCTCAGCGTGATCGCTCTATTCAGAAAGATGTCGGCCCTTCATCTATCGGCGACTGTAAAAGGCGAGTCTGGTCATTTCTGACAGATCAGCCAAAGGTCAATGAAACTGACTCTCTCGCCGCGATTATGGGGACATTTATCCACGCCGGAATCGCTGAAAGTATTAAGCGAGAAGACCCGTTTGGCGACAACTTCATGATTGAGCAGGAGTTCTCTATTGACGGGCTTCGGGGTCATGTTGATCTTTACATCAAAAACCGCAAGCAGGTGGTGGACTGGAAAACAACAAAGGTAAAATCTTTGCGCTATTTCCCATCGGCTCAACAACGGATGCAGGTTCAGGTCTATGGCTATCTCATCGAGGAAAACGGGCTACCAGTAGAGAATGTCACTCTCGTAGCTATCGCTAGAGATGGCTCATCTCAAGATGTCAGAGAACACACCGAGCCGTATAACCGCGAAATGGCTCTTGAAGGTCTAGCGTGGCTTAAAGAGGTAAGGCAGATGGTAAGTGACGGGGAAATCCCTGAACCTGAAAAGGATGTCCGATTCTGCGCTTCATTCTGTAATTACTACGATGCGGCAGGAGAGTTTGGATGTCCTTCAAAATCTCGATAACAGATGCCGCGCTTCGCTATCGGGTATCTCAAAGGACTATCCATCGCTGGGCGGTTAAATATGAAATCACCCAGTATGAAGATGGACTCTATGACCGCGATCAGTTAGACGATCTCAACGACAGTTACGCAAAACCTGATTATCTGGAAATTGATTGGTCTAGGGCAGCGTGTAAAAACCTGCCCACAGACTTCTTTTACAAAATCGAGGAACGCGGAGTTCTCAAGCTGATCGGTGTTGAAGTCTTTAGATTCACCTGCGCTCCTTGCCCTATCTGGAAGCAATGCTTAGGGTATGCCTCACGCAACGAGGACTATGGGGTCTGGGGTGGGATGACGACAGATGAAAGAGAGGCGGTTATGGATAACCGAAAGTCAGAGATGAAAGATAAGGTCATCAAAGACTTTACAAAGTACGGGATAACCGAAGAGATGATCTACGAGGCGATTGGGAAGTGATGGGTTTAAAAGATCAATACACGATTGATCTAATTCCATATCGGCTGGCGATGGACATTGTTATCGAAAGACACTATTTACACCGCCAAGCCCCATGCAGTATGGCTTTTGGTTTATTTGATGGTTTGGACTGCGTGGGGGTTGTCATTTATGGGGTCAGCCCTTCTTCGACTTTACTAAAGGGCATTTGCGGAGAAAGCGAAAAATCTAATGTTTATGAATTGACTCGCCTCTGGGTAGATGATGCCGTTCCTAAAAACGGAGAGATCTACCTAATAGGCAACACGCTCAAACTGCTAGATAAAGAAATTATTGTTTCTTTTGCCGACTCATCGCAAAATCATTTAGGTGTCGTGTATCAGGCAAGCAATTTCCTATACACAGGGTTATCAAGTAAGTTCAAAGACCCAAAAGTGAAAGGGTTAGAACATCAGCATCACGCGACTTATGCAAATGGGTTGAGCAATAAACAGGTAATTGAAAAGTTTGGGGCAGAAAATGTCTATTTTGTAGATAGGCCAAGAAAGCACCGATATATTTATTTCAATGCCAGTAAAACAAGGCGTAAAGAATTACTAAAGAAATTGAATTACAAAGTTTTGCCTTATCCAAAGGAAGTGATGGGAAAAGAATGAGGCTTTCGCTTATGTGTAAGTTCAATACCCACCATGTCTGCCAGAAATCAACAGATCAAGGAACGGCAGAGTGCGAGTGTCAATGTCACGAAAGCAGTAATTTATGAGCGCAAAGCGTGAGGGCGTGGAAAAGAGTAAAATTAAGACCCTCGCGCAGCTATTAACTGCCGAGGGCGTGACCACACCTAATCGAAGTAGGAGCAGTACCGTGAATGATACCGACCCAATAACAATAACCGCCGATAATCATTTTGCGGCGATTCCTTACTGGATTTTAGAGCTAGGACTTTCATCCTCAGCCGTTCACCTTTACACAGTCCTCATTCGCTTCAGTAATTGGACTTCACATCAAGGCTACCCATCTAGGGCAAGGCTAGCTAAATGCATGAAGGTTTCAATCAAAACAGTAGATCGAGCAAAGGATGAACTGATTGCGGCAGGGGTTCTCATCTACGAACGCCGGCACAATAAATCCAACCACTACACAGTTATAACTGCCAAAAGAGGTAGCGACAAAAACGACACTACTTCAGACCATAGCGACAAAAACGACATATCTAGAGGCGACAAAAACGACACACTAACTAGAGTAATAAACAATAATAAAGATACCGGCGATAAATTGCCGACCCCGACTCTCATCGCTCTTTATCTCAATAACCTTCCAAGCGATCAGAAAATCAAACCATCGGGCAATCAACTAGGTGGGCAGATTAAGAACCTGCTCAAAACTTACTCAGCCGAAATCCTGACCGAACTTATCCCGATAGTAGCTAAAGCAGGGATGCCACTAAGCGCAGGGACTCTCATGGTGGCGCAGGAGAGAAAGCCCGACTTAACCCCGACCTATGTGCCGCCAGTCTTTGACCACCAAGAAGCCGCCGAAATAGCCGCAAAATCCGTTCCAATGCCCGAATCGTTGAAATCCTTAAAAACGGCACTTAGATACGGGCTAACAGATGCCCCTAAAACGCCCGAGGATTCAATCTCAGCCTCTTTAATTGACTCTAGGTGAAATCCTAAGCAAACGCCAAAGAGAGAGGCTTAAAGGGGCGCAAGCGCATAAGTAATCTGTTATCCTTATTGTAAGCATTACGAGAGGGGAAGTCATGCTGGTAACACCAAATCAAATTCAATGCGGAGATAAAGTCGCAGTTGAGGGATTTACAGGCATCGTCAAGGTCATTGATGGCCCTGATTACGCTGGAGCCTACGATCTCTATTTGACTGATGGCTCAGTAGATTCTCACAAGGTTGTAATTGACCCAGTAGCTATTCTGTCAAACTAGGCTCATGATTGAGTTTTGGGTGGATGGAACCCCGATAAGTCAGGGGAGCATGAAGGTAATCAATGGTCATGTTTTACACTCTCAGGGGTCAGCCCTAGCCGTTTGGAGGTCATCTATTGCCCTAGCCGCCCGATTTGCTGGCGTTAAGAAAATTGAAAATGCGGTGGCGATCGAAATGGACTTTATATTCAAAAAGCCCAAAACGGTAAAAAGAACCTACCCGACTGTCCCAATCGATGCCGATAAAGCCGCCAGAGCCGTGAACGACTCGCTCACAGGCATTGCTTACAATGACGATGCTCAAATCGTGGATATGCGAGTATCTAAGCGATACGGGGAAAATCCGGGCGTTAGGGTTAGGCTTTCTGAGCTTTACTAATCGAACATCTGTACGAATATAACGATTTGGTAACAATTAAAAAATCTGCCGATCAGGGCTTCCCATTTCGTAATCTATGCCGTAATGTATTCCTTAACAGGGCAACAAAGCCCCTTAACGGAAGGCAAGAAAATGACAACAGTCGAAACAGCAAAGGCAATCCGCGCAGAATTAAAAGCTAAGTTTCCTACCTATAAGTTTTCAGTCCGCAAAGCTTGGGTAGATGTAATCAACATCGAATACAACGGCGATAGCGCAATCCGCGAATCTTTGGAAGAAATCGCTCGCAATTACAAAGGGTGGAATCAGTTCAACACCAATTATGTTTGGGTCAACGCATACGGAAAGGCCAGCATCTAACATGAAACTCACATCTAAAGACTTTGATCAACTCACGGTTAATTCTGCCAACTGGAGCGAATACCAGAGCGAATGGAAACTCCAAGAGGGTCGCTTTGAGGATTTGGACTTTGATAATCAGGCACCGATTGATTACTCCTACCAACGCGCTTACTGGTTGGTACGCTTCTCAGATGTTCTCTTTGCTAAAGCATTTCTTGAAGCGCAGAACATCGACTCACGCGTTTACTTTGACACCGCAGACGACACCTATGTTTTGACTACTAACTACGGCGGTGCGATGTGATCGTTCTTATGTTGGTCTGCGGAACAATTGGAGTCCTAGCAATTACCGGACTCTGGATCGAGCGACACTAATGCAATGCGTGTTCTGCGGTACTAAAGGGGGATTTGTTAATCGCCTACTCATCCATCTAGTAGAAGAATCAACGCCAGTTTACGAGTGTGAATGGTGTTCCCTTAAAATCGAAGTCGAACTAATGAAAGAAGGCAACTAATGATTACTACCCATGTATTCCGCGATGAGAACGGTGATGAGTACCTTGTCACTAGCTTTGATAACGGAATCACCCGACTAGCTATCCGACCACTCGGCGCAAGAACTTGGAGCGCACCTATCCCACTCCTTCGCACAGAAAAGGCGGAAACAGAATGAAGTCACGCGCTTATTACAGAACTCGCACAATCGTTCGAGTCATCTTCTGGTCAGCATTTTTCTTTGGCTTGATGTATTTCTCAGGTCGTATCGGTGGGGGTCGCGCATTATGAAAACTGCTAGTGAACTCAGTTGCTCAGACTGCAAGATCAGCAAAGCCACGCCGGTACTAGTCGCAGTATTTCTCGCAAGACATGACCTAGACGAAACAGATACTTTTGAGTGTAATAACTGCTCAAACTCTGATCTCTGGACTATCCCTGAAATGCTTTGGAATGTAGATGGGGAGTACCTGGTGACTCCATGTTGCCATTGCGAAGCTGAAGCCGCGCTAGAGCTTAATAGCTACGATCTCGACCAGCACCGCGAGGATTATGAAAACTATGTCTTTGCAGTTACGGGGCGATAATGGAACTTTATACATGGGAATTAGATGGGCTAGATAAATGACCGACCTAGAGATTGTTCAAGAGGCGCAGAAGCGGGTTGAAGCGCAGATAAAAGATTATGAAGAAATAAATAGATTGATAGGTGGCCTTGTTTTTAGGTTACCAAATCACAACTCATGGCTCGCCCACAAAGCGTTCTTTGAGAGGCATAAGCGACTTGAAACAAATGTGGGTGATTTGTGTGAGATTTGCGAGTATTCAGAATACAGAGCGTCTTATCCCTGCCCTGAATCAGTAGCACAAGCCAAAGCGATTATGGGGGTGGAGTAATGGCTACAACAAGATTGTGCGACCAATGCCATAAGGACATTACCCACATACATTTTGAGAATAAAGCTTATCTACGAATGAACGCGGGATTGAAAGACAGTTACCAATACAAAATTCCTGACCTTTGTTCTTGGAAATGTATTGCCGATTTTGCTTTGGCGAAATTTGAGGGGATTCCAAATGACTAATCCAAAATACACAACCGCTGTAACTTGTGGGTGTTACGCAACAAATAATGGTTGGTCTAGTTATGCCTGCCCGAAGCATCGCGTTTCAATGCCTGTTTTGGTTGAACCGCCTTATACCTTTAGAGAACGGTGCACTAACGGCGTGTATCACTACCGCCGAGCAATTTACAAAATCGCCAAAATGTTAGGAGCATTAAATGACTAATCCAAAACACTCAATCGC
>Ga0364893_10187_pt1 | contig 37144 bp, 34 predicted proteins | sample ExccelJu500001D3_FD_206943 | JGI IMG/M metagenome (GOLD analysis project Ga0364893, IMG submission 206943) | Enriched cells from Trout Bog Lake Hypolimnion, Wisconsin, USA - BchlTB.July16.5000.01.D3 | ecosystem: Environmental > Aquatic > Freshwater > Lake > Hypolimnion/Profundal zone | place: USA...
AAACAATGCAGAACCGTGCGTACGTGGCAATACACCATTACGAATTTCAATTGGGCGAACAGTGCGTGTATCGCGACCATCAATACGTGGCTCGCCATTCAAAATCTGGCTACGGACAATCTTCGCTTCGATTTCGAACATGATGTCACTAACAGCAACAGCATCAACGTCACCTTCTTCAGATAACTTAGCCAACACTTCTTTGGAAATCTCTTTGAGCTTATCTGAACGGGCGCCTTTTTGGCGAATCTGATATGCCTCACGCAATGGCGCTTCAGCCAAAGCAGTGACTTTCGCAATAAACGGCTCATCTTTAGGAGCAGCAGTCCAATCCCACTCTGGCTTGCCAGCTTCGCTTACCAATTCATTAATTGCATTAATGGCCGTTTGCATTTGGTCATGACCAAATACCACTGCACCGAGCATCACCTCTTCAGAAAGTTGATTGGCTTCTGATTCAACCATCAATACAGCAGCCTGTGTACCAGCAACGATCAAGTCGAGTTCACTAGTAGCTTGTTCTGTACGAGTTGGATTCAAGAGGTATTGGCCGTTAGCGAAACCAACACGTGCTGCACCTACTGGGCCAGCAAATGGGATACCAGAAACAGCCAATGCTGCAGAAGCAGCGATCAAAGCAGGAATATCTGCAGGAACATCTGGGTTGATAGACAAGACATGAACTACTACCTGAACTTCATTCAAAAATCCTTCTGGAAACAAAGGACGCAAAGGACGGTCGATCAAGCGGGAGATCAATGTCTCACCTTCAGATGGACGGCCTTCACGACGGAAGAAACCGCCAGGGATTTTGCCGGCAGCGTATGTTTTTTCTAAATAATCTACTGTCAATGGGAAAAAGGATTGGCCTGGCTTTGCAGACTTAGAGGCAACAACCGTACCCATCACTACTGTGTCATCCACATTAACGATAACGGCACCACCAGCTTGACGAGCGATCTCGCCTGTTTCCATAGTTACTTGATGGTTGCCCCACTGAAAACTCTTTACTGCTTTTTTAAACATGGTCATTCTGATCTTCTCCAAATTGTTCACGCAAGACTCACATGAGAATTGCGCTTGTCGTGGGATAAAGCAGTGTCACGACAACACTGGAGTGATTTAGGATTACAAGGGATGCCATTCCAGGGAGACTCTGAACTCAGAAGCCCATTGGAATGACACGATCCCCTACACAAATAATCTAAAAGCACTCAAAAAACATGCCACCTTCTTAAGACTGATTCGGTAAAGAAACAACCTTAAGTGAGATGGCATTGCATACCGATAAGAATTACTTACGGAGACCTAATTTCTCGATCAATGCGCGATAGCGATCCAGATCTTTGCCTTTGAGGTAATCCAAGAGGCGACGGCGACGTGAAACCATCTTCAACAAACCGCGACGGCTGTGATGGTCTTTGGCGTTAGCCTTGAAATGGGGGGTTAATTCATTGATGCGGGCTGTAAGCAATGAAACTTGAACTTCAGGACTACCCGTATCGTTTGCGCTGCGCGCGTTTTCTTTGACGATTTCCGCCGTTTTGATATCAGCAACTGCCATTTTTAATACTCCTTACTTGCGAACACATGAGCTTTCACCCAATCCGTGTCGTGCGTTATTAACAAAATAAAACAAAAAAGCTTTATAAATCAAAGCCCTCGAATTGTAGCAGACCGCAGCCCAAAAGCAGGTATTGCCCTACAAAAATTGGTATTCTGTAGAAGAAAATACCCAATTAGTAAAATAATATCTATATTAATCAATAACTTACAAATAATGAACTCCATATATCGCTTTTTAGGCGCCCTTTTTCTCCTCTGCCTTTGCCTCAACAACCCTTCTTTTGCTCAATTTTCAAACCCATTTGGACCTGATAAGACGGTTGCTGAACAGCGCCAAGAAATTCTTAAAAAGAATGAGCAAATTCTCAAGCAGCTCTATTCAGCAGAACCAAAGGCAAAAGATCTGATTGAAAAATCGGTTGGATATGCCACCTTCAGCAACTTTGGCATGAAGATCCTGATAGCCGGCGGTGGTTCTGGTTCAGGAGTAGTGATCAATAAGATGAGTTCTAAGCCAACCTATATGAATATGGCTGAAGTCCAGGCAGGTCTGGGCTTCGGGATTAAATCATTTCAGAACATCTTCATCTTCCAATCTGAAGCGGCTCTCAATGATTTTGTGAACTCAGGCTGGACTTTTGGGGGGCAAGTAACGGCTGCTGCGAAATATGACAAAGATGGCACTTCTTACCAAGATGCAACTGTAGTAGCACCTGGCGTTTTAATGTACCAACTAACAGACTCGGGCCTCGCCGCAGAAATCACCGGCAAGGGCACCAAGTATTACAAAGACAGCACCCTGAACAAATAGCAATGCGCTACAAATGACGTTTTTAAGGCGTCATTTGTGCATTGAGTTTTGCTTGGCTTGGGTCGTGTAATTTATTCAATGCTGATAGGTAAGCCTTTGCAGACGCAGCGATGATATCTGGATCGGTTCCAACACCATTCACAATCCGACCACCCTTAGACAGTCTCACAGTAACCTCACCCTGCGATTGCGTGCCCGAAGTAATGGCGTTAACTGAATAGAGTAATTGCTCCGCCCCGCTTTTTGCAATCTCTTCGATGGCATTCAAGCTCGCATCTACTGGGCCATTGCCTTCAGCTTCAGAGCTAACCTCTTTCTCCCCCATTCGGAAAGTAACCCGAGACTTTGGACGCTCACCCGTTTCTGAATGCTGACTTAATGAGATGAAATGGTAATGCTCGCCCTCTTCAGCTGCGGCAGCATCAGACATGATTGCAATAATGTCCTCATCAAAGATCTCTGCTTTTTGATCAGCCAAGGCCTTAAATCGAGTAAAGGCATCATTTAAATCAGCCTCGGCCTCTACCGTAATACCCAATTCTTGCAAACGTTGTTTGAAGGCATTACGACCGGACAATTTACCTAATACGATTTTATTGGTTGACCAACCCACATCTTCTGCACGCATGATTTCGTAGGTCTCACGGTTCTTCAAAATACCATCTTGATGAATTCCAGAGGCGTGTGCAAAAGCGTTCGCACCTACTACGGCCTTATTGGGTTGCACAACAAAACCAGTGATTTGAGAAACCAGCTTGGATGCCGGCACGATTTGACTAGCATCGATACCGCAAACCATATCGAAGTAATCTTTGCGGGTACGCAAAGCCATCACAATTTCTTCTAATGCTGTATTGCCAGCACGCTCACCCAAGCCATTGATGGTGCACTCAATTTGACGAGCTCCGCCGATCTTGACACCTGCCAATGAGTTAGCTACAGCCAAACCTAAGTCGTTGTGACAGTGCACTGACCAGACCGCTTTGTCTGAATTTGGCACGCGAGTGCGGAGAGTTTTAATAAACTCGCCATATAACTCGGGCGTTGCATAACCTACTGTATCTGGGATATTGATAGTTGAGGCACCTTCATTAATAACTGCTTCAACCACCCTGCACAAGAAATCCATTTCAGAGCGATAACCATCTTCTGCAGAAAATTCAATATCAGAAGCCAAGTTTCTAGCGAAACGAATTGAGCGTTTTGCCTGCTCCAATACCTCCTCCGGAGACATGCGCAACTTCACTGCCATATGCAATGGGCTTGTGGCTAAGAAGGCATGAATACGCTTGGCATTCGCCGCCTGCAAGGCATCGGCTGCGCGGGTGATGTCTTTGTCATTGGCTCTGGCTAATGAACAGACGATTGAATCTTTGATGGTAGCGGCCACCGCAGAAATTGCTTGAAAGTCGCCTTCTGAGCTTGCAGCAAAACCAGCTTCAATCACATCTACCTTAAGGCGCTCTAGTTGACGAGCAATACGAACCTTCTCGTCCTTAGTCATCGACGCGCCAGGGGATTGTTCGCCATCACGCAAGGTGGTGTCAAAAATGATTACTTTGTCGCTCATCACTACTCTCCGGTTTGGATTGCTAATTTAGTTTCTTAACTGAATGCTTTAATAATTCGGTATTACGGTCTTTAAAACAAAAACCCCAGCAATTTGCTGGGGCTGGTATTGGTGGTTAATGGATCTTTTTATCTCATCAACTCAGGCCTTACCCGCCCCAAGCGTAATGCTTAGTGCCAGTAGAAGGAGGCCAGATAAAGGTGAGAAATTCATCAACATGGAATTAATATACCCCAAAAATAGGGAATTAGCTAAAACGCTTACCGCTCAGATGCTCCCAAGCCCAAATCACATAGCCCGAGATTGAATAAATCACAAACAAGCCAAAGAGCGTCAAGGGTGGATTGGATGAGATTAAGACAAAGGTCAGAATCAAGAGAACCATGACGCCGAACGGCACGCGGTAACGCACATCCAGAGCTTTGCCGCTATAAAAGCGAGCGTTAGAAACCATGGTCAAGCCTGCATAAACAGCAATAAAGAATGTGATCCAGGGAATGGCGGTATCGCGCACCGGAATCTTATTGTCATCCGCTAGCCAGATAAAGCCAGCCATCAGGGAACCTGCTGCAGGACTAGGTAAGCCTTGGAAGAATTTTTTATCAACTACACCAGTATTGACGTTAAAGCGAGCTAGACGTAGTGCAGCGCCCGCACAATAAGTAAAAGCTGCTAACCAGCCCCACTTACCCAAATCTTTTAAAGCCCACTCATATGCGACTAAGGCAGGTGCAACTCCAAAAGACACCATATCAGCCAGGGAATCATATTGTTCGCCAAATGCACTTTGGGTATTAGTCATACGGGCTACACGACCATCCATACCATCGAGAACAAGTGATGCAAAGATAGCAATCGCTGCGATCTGGAATTGATCGTTCATCGCATTCACAATCGCAAAGAAACCACTGAACAATGCAGCAGTAGTAAATGCGTTTGGAAGCAAATAAATACCTTTGCTACGAAGGCGTGGTTTAGGTGGATGGAGCTCCTCTACTTCGTAATCCACCCCATCACCCATATCTTCCGCCCACTGGTCTTGAATGGACTCAGTGCGGCGATGAGCTAAGCGACTGCGATTAATGCGGCCGCGACGGCGAAATGTAGTCAAGCAGTATCCCGGTAAAGTTTCGAATCAATCTAGCCCTGGCACACGTGCCAAAGCGGTATTGGTTGCAAATACTTTATCACCAACAGAAACCAATGGTTCTGCGTTTAAGGGTAAATACACATCTACACGCGAGCCAAAGCGAATAAATCCATAGCGTTCACCCGCTTTAAGACGATCACCTACGTGGATGTAGCAAAGAATGCGACGCGCAATCAAACCTGCAACTTGAACTAAAGTCACGATTTGACCATTGGCATCAATTACCACTGCATTACGCTCATTCTCAGTAGAAGCTTTATCCAAGTCGGCATTCACAAATTTACCTGGAAAGTACTGAATCTCTTTAACCAAGCCATTTACAGAGCTGCGATTGGAGTGCACGTTAAATACGTTCATGAACACGCTGATTTTGAGCGCTTCACGGCCTGCGTAGGGATCATTTGTAACTTCTACTACAACGATACGTCCATCAGCAGGAGATAAAACAAGATCACGACCAAGCGCAGGAATGCGCTGTGGATCGCGGAAGAACTGCAGAACAAAGATAAAGATGATCCAGAGTGGCCAGGACCATGCAATGCCACCAAGATAGTGAACCAGCAAAGTCAGCACTCCCACTAGCGCCAAATAGGGCCAACCTTCTTTCGCAATAATGGGGTGTGGATACATCATCTTTGTTCTGAGCCTTTGTAAGTACTTCTATAAATGGAAATGCTTAGTTCTTAGTCTGATCAACCAATTTGTTCTTAGCAATCCAAGGCATCATGGCGCGGAGTTTTGCACCAACCACCTCAATGTCGTGCTCAGCATTCAAGCGACGACGGGAGATCAAAGTAGGAGCGCCTGCCTTGTTTTCAAGGATGAAGCTCTTAGCGTATTCGCCAGTCTGAATATCTTTCAAGCACTGGCGCATTGCATTCTTAGTATCTTCAGTCACTACGCGCGGGCCAGTTACATACTCACCGTACTCAGCATTGTTAGAAATTGAGTAGTTCATGTTAGCGATACCACCTTCGTAGATCAAATCTACGATCAATTTGAGCTCATGCAAGCACTCGAAGTAAGCCATCTCTGGTGCATAACCAGCTTCAACCAAGGTCTCAAAACCAGCCTTGATCAATTCAACTGCGCCACCACAGAGAACAGCTTGCTCACCGAACAAGTCAGTTTCAGTTTCTTCGCGGAAATTGGTTTCGATAATGCCAGCACGACCGCCACCATTCGCCGTTGCGTATGACAAGGCAACATCACGAGCAGAGCCCGATTTATCTTGGTACACAGCGATCAAATGAGGAACACCACCACCCTGTGCGTAGGTACCACGAACAGTATGGCCAGGAGCCTTAGGGGCAATCATGATGACGTCTAAGTCAGCGCGTGGCTGAACTTGACCGTAGTGAACATTAAAACCGTGAGCAAATGCAAGCGCAGCGCCTTGCTTGATATTGCCATGTACTTCTTTGCTGTATACATCAGCGATTTGCTCATCAGGCAAAAGCATCATCACTACATCGGCATCCTTAACTGCTTCGCTAACTTCTTTTACTGTCAAGCCTGCGTTCGCAGCCTTGCTCCAGGAAGCGCCGTCTTTACGCAAACCAACAGTAACGTTGCAGCCTGAATCTTTGAGGTTCAAAGCGTGTGCGTGACCTTGTGAACCGTAACCAATGATGGTGACTTTCTTGCCCTTAATGAGGGACAAATCGGCGTCTTTATCGTAAAAAACTTTCATGCTCTTTCCTTGTTTTGAAAATGTAATTAATGCAGTAATCAGTTAAAAAATTAAACCTTGAGGATACGTTCACCGCGCCCAATACCAGAACCACCCGAGCGGACAGTCTCTAGAATTGATGCACGGTCAATCGAATCGATAAAGGCATCCAATTTGGCACCATCACCAGTTAACTCGATGGTGTAACTCTTATCAGTCACATCAATAATGCGACCGCGGAAGATATCAGTTGTACGCTTGAGTTCTTCACGCTCTTTACCAACAGCGCGTACTTTGATCATCATGAGTTCACGCTCAATATGAGGGCCTTCACTCAGATCAAATACTTTTACCACTTCAACCAAACGATTTAAGTGCTTTGTAATTTGCTCGATGACATCATCGGAACCAAAGGTCACAATCGTCATACGGGAGAGTGATGAATCTTCAGTGGGCGCAACACTTAAGGTATCAATGTTGTAACCACGAGCAGAGAAAAGACCTACTACGCGTGACAATGCGCCCGGCTCGTTCTCAATCAATACAGAAATAATATGTCGCATTACAGGTCCTCACTACCCAAAAGCATTTCAGTAATACCCTTGCCTGCTTGAACCATAGGCCAAACGTTTTCTTCTGGGTCAGTCTGGAAATCCATAAATACAGTGCGATCTTTTAAACGGATTGCCTCTTTGAGCGCACCCTCTACGTCTGATTTTTTCTCAATGCGCATGCCAACGTGACCATAAGCCTCGGCCAACTTCACAAAGTCAGGCAAAGAATCCATGTAGGAGCTCGAATAACGCTTGTTATAAGTAAGCTCTTGCCACTGACGCACCATTCCCAAGTAACGATTGTTCAAAGAAACAATCTTTACAGGCGTGTTGTACTGCTTGCAAGTCGATAGCTCTTGAATACACATCTGAATAGAGCCTTCGCCTGTGATGGCAAAGACATCCTGCTCAGGGAAAGCTTTCTTAATGCCCATTGCGTAAGGTAAACCAACCCCCATGGTGCCAAGACCACCAGAGTTGATCCAGCGACGTGGCTTATCAAACTTATAAAACTGGGCAGCCCACATCTGATGTTGACCAACGTCTGAAGTAATAATGGCGTCACCACCAGTGAGTTCCCACAATTTTTGAACTACATACTGTGGCTTCACGATTTGTGAGGCTTCATCAAACTTCAAGCAATCTTTTTTGCGCCACTCGTTGATCTGATCCCACCATGCCGCCACTTTATCGCCGTTCTTACGCGCACCACCAGCCTTTAATTGCGCAGTCATCTCAACTAACACCTCTTTGAGATTGCCAACGATGGGGACATCTACCCTGACGCGCTTTGAGATAACGGATGGATCGATATCGATATGGATGATTTTTCGCGGATGACTTGCAAAGTGCTGGGTATTGCCAATCACGCGATCATCAAAACGAGCACCAATAGCAATCAACACATCACTGTGCTGCATCGCCATATTGGCTTCGTAGGTTCCATGCATACCGAGCATGCCTAAAAATTGCGGGCTAGTCCCTGGGAAGCCACCCAAACCCATTAAGGTATTGGTCACTGGATAGCCCAAGAGCTCGGCAAATTCTTTTAACTCTGGAGCGGCATCCGAAAGAATGACGCCACCACCGGTGTAGATGTAGGGACGCTCGGCTTCTTGCAGCAAAGCAACCGCTTTGCGGATCTGGCCACTATGGCCTTTCACTACCGGATTGTAGGAGCGCATCTCCAAGGTTTCTGGATACACGAACGGGCCTTTGGCCGCAGAGACATCCTTGGGGATATCAATCAACACTGGGCCTGGACGACCTGTTTGTGCAATGTGAAATGCCTTCTTCAACACCAGCGGCAAATCTTTCACATCCTTAACGAGGAAATTGTGCTTTACCACTGGGCGAGTAATACCAACAGTATCAGCCTCTTGGAATGCATCTTCACCAATTGCGTATGTCGGTACGTTACCGCTGATGATCACCATCGGGATCGAATCAGTGTAGGCAGTAGCAATACCGGTAACTGCATTGGTCACACCTGGACCCGAAGTTACTAGGGCAACTCCAACCTTACCGGTTGCGCGTGCGTAACCATCGGCTGCATGAACAGCTGCCTGTTCATGACGGACCAAAATGTGTTCGAACTTATCTTGTTTAAAAATCTCGTCGTAGATGAAGAGAACGGAACCGCCTGGGTAACCCCACACGAATTCAACACCCTCTTTGTGCAATGCTTGCACGAGCATTTCAGCACCAATCATTTCTGGAGGAGCTGTTACGGGATTTGTATTTGTTGAGTCTTGATTAGCTTTAGTAGCTAAAAATTCGGCGCTGCTTGTATTCATTTTCTTTCGTCCTTTGCAATTTTCGGCAAAAAATTGTTTGGTCTGTTCTATCTCCTGCTTATGGCCTGAGTTCGAACGGCGCTGCTACCGGAAAAACCACTTCGTAAATGAGAATCTAGGTAGTAAGCCCTATATTCTATAGCAATCCCCTAAAATAGCTCAACTCTTACCGATTCAGGTGTAATCGATTGCATGGCATCAGCCCAAGAACTATCCGACTTTCTAAGTAGCGTCGAGCAGCGTGCCTTCAAGCAGGCGGTATATGCCGTGCGTGATGATGATGCTGCTATGGATATTGTTCAAGATGCAATGATCAAATTGGCTGAGAAATACGGTGATAGGCCTATTTCTGAACTTCCATTGGTCTTCACCAGAATCTTACAAAACCGCATTCATGACCACTTTCGCCGTCAAAAAGTCAGAAACACTTGGGTCACCCTGTTTTCGAGTATGGGCAGAAAAAGCGATGAAAGTGATGATTTTGACCCCCTAGAGTCCCTTTCAGCCCCAGATGACAGTGAAATTCACCAAGATGGGTCTCAAAAACTAGAACAAAGTCAGCTTTTACAGGCTTTGGAGTCAGAAATAGCTAAATTACCTGTACGTCAACGAGAAGCCTTCCTGATGCGTTATTGGGATGAGTTAAGCATTACTGAGACTGCCAAAGCCATGAGTTGTAGCGAAGGCAGTGTCAAAACGCATTGTTCTAGAGCCACCCAAACTCTAGCTAAAGCATTGAAATTAAAAGGAATTACCCTGTGAAACATCGAGATGAATCCCTCACCCAGTCAGAAGCAGACCAATTTGGTCGAGCGAGTGCCGCCCTATTGAGTCAGAGCGCTCAAAGCTTGCCTGCTGGCATCAAAGACCGCTTACATGCTGCCCGTATGAAGGCTTTGGCTGTGCGCAAACCTGAAAAGATGTTGGTACAAAAACCCGTTTTTGCTGGGTTTGCTCGTAATTGGTCGCCTCGCTCCTCTAACGGTTTTTGGGACACCGTTGGTTGGGTAGCTCCTTTGGTAGTACTTGTATTTGGCTTAATTGGTATTGCCCAATGGCAAGATGAATCTCGCATCAACGATATTGCTGAAGTAGATGCTGCTTTACTCACAGATGATGTTCCTCCAGATGCGTATGCTGATAGCGGCTTTATGGCTTTCTTGAAAAACGGTCCACTCTCTGATTCTCAAGACAGCGCTTCTTCTTTAGTGCCGAGCAAATAATTTAAAACGATCAATGCAGCAAAAAATGATGTCCTCTACTTCTGGCGCCTTTTTGGCGATGGTGGTGGGCATCTTTTTAATTTGTGCTCCAGCAGTGAAGGCACAAACTGCGCCTAGCGGATCTCACGGCAAGTCTGCCGCCATTCCCGCCAAGACGCCTGATGGGACTTGGGAAGGCTTAAACCCTTCACAGCAAAAAGTTCTCGCTCCCCTAGAGAGCGACTGGGACTATATGCTCCCAGAAAGTCGCAAGAAATGGATCTATATCGCCAACATCTACCCGAAGATGAGCGCTACCGATCAAGAGCGCCTGCAATCTCGCATGGCTAGTTGGTCTAATCTCTCTCAAAAAGATCGTCGCATAGCACGTGAAAATTATTTAATTAGTCTCAAGTTCCCTGCTGAGAAAAAGGCAGAGGCTTGGAGTGCATATCAAAAGCTGAGTGACGAGCAGAAGAAAAAATTAGCGGAGATTGAGGCCAAGAAAAAACCCAATGCCATCAATGCGCCCACCCTTCAGCAACACACCATTAAGCAAGATACCACCCCACCGCCACCAGCACCAAGACCTAGGGCTGTGGTTCCTGAGCCTACGCCACCTACGCCCCCCAGCTCAGAAGTATATTGAGCTGTTGTTGTTCTAGTTTATTAATGACGCCTACTGAACTCAATGCATTACCTGCTCCAAATTTTTGGCGTCGGGTCTCTTGTTGTCTTTACGAACAACTGGTTCTGCTCGGTGTTGTTGCCCTCACATTTTTAGTGCCCAACTTGCTATTAGGCATGATGCTGGGAATAGCGCTGCCTAGCTGGCTCTCCTTCCTGTATCTCTATCTTGTCCTAGGTGTTTACTTTGTTTGGTATTGGACTAAGTCTGGTCAAACATTAGCCATGCAAACGTGGCGTGTTCGTTTGATTGCTAGCAATGGATTTAATTTGACGAGACCTCAAGCAATCAGGCGTTATATCTATGGCTCGCTCTGGATTGCGCCATGCGTACTATTGCAATGGATTTTTCACTTAGAAAAGTGGCAGATTATTGAGATGATCTTTACTGTCGCTCTGTTTATTTGGCCCTTAAGCATTTATCTCGATCGCAGAGAACCTGGGCTTCGTCAAAGCTTGCCAGACCGCCTTGCTGGCTCGATACTGGTCGAACTTCCCAAGAGCTTAGTGAAACTCTCTTAGACCTTTTTAGGCCTCACGCAAACATTCAACTGCCGTGGCGCCTTGAATTCGATTCTGAAAGCGATAGCCCGCTGTAAGAGATGCAACTACCCCAAAAGTAACGCCCATCAAGATAGCCTCCGCAAAGGCATTAAATTCAATATCCATAACGTAGCGTCCGAGCGCCCATGCAGCAGCACCAGCCGCCACGCCTGCTAACAAGCCAGCAGTAAAGCCAATAATGAGTAATTCAGTGCGAGCTATTTGCGATAACACTTTGCGGGATGCACCCATAGCTTTTAAAAGGGCGGCATTTCTGAAGCGCTCATCTTGAGTTGCTGCAATTGCTGCAATCAACACCAAGATTGCTGCAATCACAGTAAAGGCAAATAAGAGGCCAAGTGCGGCAGATAATTTATTCAGCACCTCCTGAATTTGTTGCAAGGATGCCGATACATCAACGATTGTTAGATTGGGATTGGCCTGGCTAAGCTGAAAATCCATGGATTCTTTTGCGGGGTCTTGGTAATACGAAGTAATCCACGATTGTGGCATTCCAGCTAATTGCGATGGCGGCATGATGACAAAGAAGTTCACACGCATTGAGCCCCAATCAAGCTTACGCAAAGAGGTAATGGGGGCAACTACCTTCTCACCCGCCACTTCAAAGGTGATTTGATCGCCAAGTTTGAGTTTTAAGGTTTTGGCAATCCCCGTTTCCATGGAGATTTGTGGGCTACCATCGGCAAGCCATTGGCCGGACACAATTCGATTACCTAATGGAAGCCGCTCTGTATAGGACAAATTGAATTCACGATCGATGAGGCGCTTGGCATTTTCTTCTGAAAAATCTGCCGGCGATACATCTAAGCCATTCACAGCAATAAGACGCCCTCTCACCATGGGATAAAAATCTGGTTTAGATACTCCACCCGCTTCAAGCGCTTGAGCAATAGCCGTCTTCTGATCGCCCTGAATATTAATCATGAAGCGATTTGGAGCATTAGCTGGAATATTGCCTTGCCAAGTACTGAGCAAATCCTGGCGCAAGAGAAGAATAAGCAGGATGGCCATTAAGGCAATTCCCAAGGCGGTAATTTGCATTACCGCAAAGGCAGACCTACGACCCATTGCCGTAATCGTAAAACGTAGTGCAAAGTGTTGGGTATTGATTTTTGAGAGAAGCCATAAAACCAGACGGGCAGCTATCGAGAAAATGAAAATAGCCCCCGCAAAGCTCAAACCAACCCAAAGCGCCAATTTTGCATCGCGTGCCGCAACCCAAATAAGAACCGCACAACTTAGCAAACCTAGGATGGCAACCCACATAGAGGCAAGCTTCGTGATTTCAAACTCTTTCCGAATTAAGCGCATGGGTGAAACCTTAGCCAAGCCCATGATGGGCGCCCCAGCAAATCCCAGCAATAAGAACCATGTAAACAGGACACTCCATAACACTGGCTGCACTGAAATGCCCGGTAAATTACCCACCATTAAGCTGCCTAATAGCCTGGTTAGCAGCTCTTGAACTAAATAACCCAAACCAGAGCCCACTAGCGCAGCAAATAGTCCTAGCGCCAACAACGTTTTCATTTGTTTTTTTAAAATCGTAGCGCTTGTAGCGCCGAAACACTTCAATGCCGCACAGGAATCAGCCTGACCAATCATATAGCGCCGTGCCGACAAAGATATCGCCACAGCTGCAATCATGGCAGTGAGCAATGCAATCAGCGATAAAAATTGCTCTGCCCGTTCAAGTGTTTTGCGCATCATGGGTTGAGCATTTTCCAAAGTCTCAATCCGCACACCACGTAGCTTTTGAGTATCAATGTAGTTTGCAGCCCACTTCTGATATAGCCTTATTTGCTCATCGCTACCAGCCAACAACAATCGATACGTAACCCGACTCCCAAGACCGATCAGACCGGTGGACTCTAGATCATCTAAAGACATCATGACTCGTGGTGCAAAGTTCATAAAACCAGCACCGCGATCAAGCTCGCGCATTAATACACCAGAAATTACAAACTGATGATCGCCAAGCCGTAAAGAGTCGCCAAGATGGGTATTTAGATTGGTTAACAGCGCTGGATCGACCCAGACAGAGCCGCTAATAGGTCCCGATGGAATATTCGGTGGCGGCTCAACCTGCAGTGAACCCCTTAAAGGATAAGTAGAGCTGACAGCCTTTACTGAAGAGAGCTTGCTCTGTTCTCCACTACTAGCCATGCTCGGAAATACCACTGTTTGGGCAGTCTGGAGTTGTTGGCTTTGTGCCTCTTGAAGAAAAACGTCAGGAATCGGCTGATCCGCGACAATTAAAAGATCCGAAGCTAAAAGTTGGCGCGCATCAAATTCAAAAGCCCGATGCATGCGATCAGCCAGAAAACTCACGCTGGTTAAGGCGCTGACCGATAGGATTAACGCCACCAACAACCACCTTAACTCCTTGGAGCGAAGGTCTTGCCTCAAGCCTTGAATAAGGCTAGATAGAAGATGGATCAAATTGCCTGTATCTGGCCGCCATCAATGCGCATGACAGTACCAGTGATAAAAGAAGCATTCTGACTAGCTAAAAACGCTGCGGCATCACCGTATTCATGAGGATCGCCATAACGTCCTGCTGGGATTTGTCGCAAACTCGCTTTCACAACTTCCTCGTAGCTGGTGTTCTCACGCTTAGCCCTAGCTTCATCTAGCTGACGCAAACGATCAGTAGCGACACGACCAGGCATGATGATGTTCACAGTTACGCCCTCAGCAGCAACTTCTGCAGCCAGAGTCTTTGACCATCCCAATAACGCGGCACGCAATGTATTCGAAATGGCTAAGTTCTTAATCGGGGCAATCGCACCAGAAGTGGTACTCGTAATAATGCGACCCCACTTACGTTGACGCATGCCAGGTAAAACTCGATCTGTAATGGCAATCAAGGATAGAACCATGTCATTAAAGCTCTTTTGCCAAAGAGCAGGATCTTGTCCAGCTGCTGGAGTCGGCGGAGGTCCACCAGTATTGTTAATCAGAATATCAATCGGTCCCAGCTCTTTCTCAACTTGAGAAACTAGGCCATCAATCACGGATGCATCCGATAAGTCCCAGCTCAACGCTAACGCAACGCCGCCTGCAGCTTGAATCAACTCAACCGACTTTTGCAAACCCTCTGGATTGCGTCCAGTAACAGCAACCTTGACGCCCTCTCGCGCGAGAGAGACCGCCATTGCTTGACCCAAGCCTCGGCTAGACGCCAACACTAAAGCCACTTTACCCTTGATACCTAAATCCATACTGTCCCCACTAATAATGTTTTATTTTTACTTCGACTGTTCGTGAGTTGCTTATTAATCTAAAACTAATTTTTGCTTAGCAACCACTTCTTTATAAACCGCGTATTCAGCCTTAATTTCTTTTGAAAAAGCCTCTGGCCCATTCACGTTAATCAAGGAACCAGTATCTTCAATCCGTTTTTTGACGGCAGGATCATTCACCACCACCTTGAGTGCGGCATAGTATTTGTCAACGATATCCTTAGGCATGCCAGCGGGGCCTAAAAATCCGTAGTAAGCCATGCGGTTAACGGGAGCTAAACCAACCTCTGTAAAAGTAGGCACATTTGGAAGTTGCGCTAAGCGCTTAGGCGCAGCAATCACTATTGGCACAAGCTTGCCATCTTTGATAAATGGAAATGAAGAAGGCAAGTTATCAAAAATCATCGAAACTTGACCGCCAACGGTATCGGCCAATGCAGGACCTGCTCCACGGTAAGGAATATGGACGATAAATACACCAGTTAAGCTTTTAAAGAGCTCTGTTTGGAGATGGCCAATGCCACCTGTACCGGAGCTTGAATAAGAGTACTTCCCGGGATTTGCCTTTAAGACTGCCATAAAGGTTTTGAAATCTTTTGCAGGAAAGGACGGGTTTACAGCGATGATGTTTGGAGTAGCGGCAATATTACTAATGGCAGTGAAATCCGTAATTGGGTCGTAGCCTATCTTAGGGTTGATCGCAGGATTTGCAGCAGTTGTCGAGACGGTTGCCATGCCGATGGTGTAACCATCCTTGGGAGCACGCATCACTTCTAAAGCACCAACAGAACCGCCGCCGCCTGCTTTGTTATCAACGATGACAGGTTGACCTAGCTGCCGACCCAATGCATCCCCTACTGCGCGGGCAATGATATCCGTGCTTCCCCCTGGCGCAAATGGCACAACCAAGCGTATGGGTTTATTGGGAAAGCCATCCGCTTGAACTGCAAAGCTCAATCCTGAGCCTAATATCAAAAAGGCAAAGGGAACAAAATGAATAAAAATAGATTTGAATGAAATACGTTTGTTCAACTTACTGCCCCATTGGTTTTGGTAAATTGCCAGCATATTTGTAAAGCTGCTCTTCATATTGCTTCAAGATTTCAGCAAGCGCTTGCTGCTGACCCAACACAAGCGCCTCAGGTGTATTGTCTTTGAGAGCAATGCGTTTAGTGTAACGATTTGCACCAATCAGGGGATTGCTTTTTCCACTGTTGGTAACGGTGAGAAAGAACTCAACACTAACAACTGCTTCAGGCCTTACGCGATAGTCGCCGTAAAACTCATTCACAGTAGCTTGTAGAGTGTAGTAAGGAAAGAAGCTAGTATTCTGACCGACTGTTGCAGAAAAAATACCGGCCTTATTGAACCATTCACGTTCAGAGTTGCTGATCATCTCCGATGGAATCGTTGAGTAGATATTATAAAAATCCTTTTCGTAACGCTGATCTGTGAGGCGATATACCAAAGACTTGCCATCATAGGGTGACGCAACACTCACTGCGCCTACCTTAAGCCAAAAATCGGAACGCTCTTTCAGTGGAGCTCCAGTACGTTGTGGAGCAACGACCCAGCTGGTTGGTGTCACAGGACCACGAGTTGGTAAGGAGCAGGCACCTAGACCGGCTACCAAAATACATGCGAGAACATATTTGATCATTTAGCCGCTCCTGACTGAGCTTGAGTGCCATTCATAGGCAGCGTAATTTTTGCTGGCACCTCACCCCAAATCAAGCTAGACGGTGATTGGCTAGCAATTCGAGTGAACTCATTTAATTGTTCTGCAGTCTGCTTGAGATTCTCAACCGTAAATTGGGTATCGCCCTGCATACTGGTAATGGTTTGGCGTAAAGCGACCATTGAACCAACCAACTCACGCATTAATATATTGAGCTCATCTTTATCTGTCACTTTGGCAATGCGCTCCATGATGATATTCATCTGTTTAACAGACTGAATCAAGCCGTCGTTATCCTTACCAGTGCCTGCCATCATGGTATTGAGATTAGTTAACAGCGCATCAAATTTTTTCTGTGTTCCATCTATATTGACTTGGTTTAGGCCATCGATCAGCTTTTGGATGCCTTCAATAATTTGATCTGCTTGATTAGGCAAGGAAGGAATAACGGGATACTTTGACTTCCACTCATAGGGTAACGGTGGATAGGTTTGCGCGACAGGGGTAAAGTTAAATTCAATGTAGTTCACACCCGTAATACCCTGAGACTTCACCTGTGCGCGAAGATTGTTCTTAACAAATTCTTTAATCAGGTCTTCGTTAACGGTCTCACCCATAATCTGCATCCGCACCACTACATACTGACGGCGATCTTGAAACGGTACGTCTTGCTCATAGATGTCGCCCGACAAGCCAATCTGGATCACCTGACCAATTTTGACCCCTCTAAATCGGACTGAAGCACCCGTATCTAATCCCGTGACCGATTGCTTAATATAGGTTTCGATGATGAAGGATTTTTTGAATAGCTGGCCTGAACCAAAGATCAAAATCACCGCAATCAGGACGCCGATTGCGGCAAGCACAAAAGCGCCAAGGCGGAAATAATTAGGATTGGAGTTAGTACTCATGCTGCGTCCTTAGTCGTAATGCGATTAAAGAATTGACGCACCCGAGGATCGGGGCTGGTGTCACGTAATACTTTGGGGTCACCTTCTGCAATGATCCCTTTAGCGGTTTTATCTAACATAATGACCTTATCAGCAATCGTATAAATACTGGCCAACTCATGCGAAACAATTACAAAGGTAATGCCGAGATTTTTAGATAAATCCAAAATGGTTTCATCCAAATCTGCTGAGGTAATAGGGTCGAGACCGGCGGATGGCTCATCTAAGAACAAAATCTTTGGATCCAGCGCCATCGCCCTTGCAATCGCTGCACGTTTTTGCATACCGCCACTGATATCGCTCGGCATATAAGTTTCATAAGGCAACAAACCAACTAGATCGAGCTTGCAGCGGGCCAGCAGATTCATCTGGCTCTGAGTGAGTTGGGTGTACTCCTGCATGAACAATGTCACATTATCCAGTAGGTTCATAGAACCAAACAGTGCGCCCTGCTGATACATCACACCAAAGCTCGTCATGATTTTTTGGCGCTCTGCACCCTGTGATGCAGTGATGTTTTGACCCTCAATCAACACGTCCCCTGACAAGGGTTGATAAAGGCCAAAGATATTTTTGAGAAGACTGGACTTACCGCAACCTGAGCCACCCAAAATAACAAAGATTTCTCCGTTATTAACAGTAAAGTTCAGATCCTTCATCAAAATATTCGATCCATAACCTACAGTCAGGTCTTTAACTTCGATTGCGTATGGAGCACTTGGTGCGGTCACTGGTGTATTCATCAGAAACCCGTCTTATAAGAAATGAAGGCGAAGATACCGTCAACCAGCACGATCATCACAATACTACTGACTACTGCGCGCGTTGCAGAAATACCTACTGCTGCTGCACCAGTACCGGTTTGCATGCCACGTAGACAACCCATCGCTGAAATCACAATACCAAATAAGGTAGCCTTAATAAGACCTGAGCAAATATCTTCAACGTCCACCGCATTGAGCATGCCGTTATAAAAATTAATAAATGGAATGCCATAAATCAACATCGTGAACATAGAAGCGATGATGCTCACAATATCGGCAAAGAGCGTCAGAATTGGCGCAACCAAAATGCCAGCTAGCACTCGTGGAACCACTAAGAAACGGATTGGACTAAGACCGCCCGTTACCAATGCATCAACCTCGTTATTGACTGTCATGGTGCCAATTTCTGCAGCAAAAGCAGCAGATGAACGACCAGCGAGCAAGATTGCGGTAATTAAAGGTCCCATCTCACGCACGATCCCTAGCGCAGCTAAGGGGCCTACGAAAGTGGTGGCCCCGAACTGCTTCATGCCAATAGCCGCCTGGAAGGACAAGATCACACCGATCAGAAATGCTACGAGGCCTACGATAGGTAAAGCGGCGATACCAGCCTCTACGGCTGCATTAACAAAATCGCCCCAACGCACTTGTTTAATGTGGCGAATGGACCAAAATAAATCTGCCGCTAAGTGTCCTGTAAATGTAATCAGTCCACGTGTGTCATCAATCAGGTTCTGCGCAGCCATGCCAGTACTAACCACAAAACTTCTTTTGGGTTTAACTGCTGGCGTTGGAAATAAATTGGTGATTGGATCAAATTCACGGAGCATCGGCTCATAACGTGAATCTAACCCTATCAAAGAAAACTTCGCGCCCACCTTTTGCTGCGCTTCTTCTACGCCAATCAAAAATGCAATACCCGCTCCATCCAAAGAAGAAACTTGTGATGCATCAAAAGTGAGGGATGCAGATTGAATCTTGCCTTGTGGAATTTGAGCTAACCAAGCGTCCTGTGCATTCCGAATCTGAGTCCAGATTCCACCTAAGGTGTAGATATTTACTTTTCCATTCAAACTGACCTTGGCGTTAGAGGCGTCAATGAGTGACCAAACTGCCACTGGGGCACTGGCAGAAGGATTAACGGCGGAAATAGTGTCAGAAACGCTCATATCGAGACTATAAGGTATCTACAAGAAACCTCTGTGAAATGCTAAAAAAGAAAAAGGGCCCAGTTTTTCAACTAGGCCCTGCATAAGTTGGTGCGGCTGGCAGGAATTGAACCCACGACCCCTTGGTTCGTAGCCAAGTACTCTATCCAGCTGAGCTACAGCCGCAACAGCCATAATTATGCCATGGAAGAGAAGAACTACATCACTCCCGCTGGTCACGAGCGGATTAAAACCGAGCTCCTACAGCTTCTAAACCTTGATCGGCCTGAGGTTGTGAAGGTTGTGCACTGGGCAGCCAGCAATGGCGACCGATCGGAAAATGGGGACTATATCTACGGAAAGAAGCGACTTCGGGAGATTGATCGACGCATTCGCTTCCTCAATAAACGCCTTGAATTTGCTGTCGTTGTCGATAATTTGGCGAGAAAAACCGGTGATGCTGATGCTGAGCAGATCTTTTTTGGGGCTACCGTGTCTTACTCCCCTCTAGAGGGCAAGGATGCAGGAAAAGAGACCACTATCACTATTGTGGGTGTCGATGAGGTCGACTTAGAGAAAAACCACGTGAGCTGGGTATCGCCCATTGCCAAAGCTTTGATCAAAGCAAAATTAGGGGATTGCGTGACGATTCAAACGCCAACTGGCCCTACTGAAATAGAAATACTATATGTTCAGTATTTGTAGTGCGCTCAAAGAGCGCGCGTACGAGTCACGCGCATGACATCTGGGTTCGTACGCAAGCTACGCATCACTTTAGATAAGTGCAGGCGGTCATAGACTTGAATCGTGAAGCGAATAGTTACGGAGTCTTCTTTAAATCGATCTTCCATCGAGACATTCATAATATTGGAGTCGGCAGAAGTAACGCTACTAGCCACGCGTGCCAACACACCTTTACCTTGACGTGTATCGATTGCTAGGTCAACCTCAAATTCTCGATTCAGTTCTTTAGCCCATTCAACCTCTACCCACTTATCGCTGTCTTTAGAAAGCATTCGGAGTGCGACAGAGCAGTCATGGATATGAACTTGCAGGCCCTCACCCTTTCCAAGGTAACCAATGATGCCGTCGCCTGGAATCGGATGACAGCAAGATTGGAAGTGAATCGAATTGCCCTCTCGACCATCGACTAGGATGGCCTGACGCTGATGCTGATGTGATTCTTGGTTTGGCGCCACCCAATCTGCGGCACCAAGACGCATCTGCTCGCCCCCACCCTCATCATCAATCAAGATCTTGAGACGAATCGCCAGCTCTTGAGGAGAACGGCGGCCAAGGGCGATATTGACGCATGCCTCTTCGCGGGTTTTATCACCCGTCCAGTGCATGAGTTTTTCCCAAATCTCAGGGCTTAGCAATGCAGCATCTACGCCTTGCTGGCGCAGGCCATTGGCAAGCAATCGTTCACCCAACTGCAGTGATTCTGAGTAATGTTTCGTCTTTAATGAATGGCGAATCGATGCACGCGCTTTACCTGTTCGCACAAATGCCAGCCAGCCAGGATTCGGTTGTGAATTACCTGAAGTCACGACCTCAATAATGTCACCATTCTTCAGTTCGCTGCGAAGTGGTAATTGCAGACCATTTACTTTGACGGCGACACAAGTGTTACCCAAGTCACTATGAATTGAATAAGCAAAGTCAAGAGCGGTAGCGCCCCTAGGAAGCGCACGAATTTGCCCCTTGGGCGTAAACACATAAACCGCATCCGGGAATAAATCGATTTTGACGTGCTCTAAGAATTCTTGTGAGTCGCCACTGCTATCTTGAATATCAATCAAAGATTGGAGCCATTGATGAGCGCGGTTTTGCACTTCACTCATATCAGGCGATCCGTCTTTATAAGCCCAATGCGCCGCAACGCCTGCTTCTGCTACGGCATGCATATCGGTAGTGCGAATCTGGAACTCAACCGGCACACCAGATGGCCCTAATAAAGTGGTATGTAGGGATTGATAGCCGTTGAGTTTCGGAATCGCAATGTAATCCTTAAACTTACCTGGCATCGGCTTAAAAAGAGAATGCAAGATACCTAAGGAACGATAGCATTCATCTATGCTGCCAACCGTGACACGGAATGCATAGACATCCAACACTTGAGAAAAGCTGACGTGCTTAGCGCGCATCTTGTTGTAGATGCTATAAAGCGTTTTTTCACGACCGCGTAGATCAACCTCTAGATTAGCTTTTGCAAAAGCCATACGAGAGGCTTGTAAAATCTTTTCAACCATCTCCTTACGATTGCCACGCGCCCGCTTAACGGCGCCTTCAATGACCCGAAAGCGCATTGGCATCGAGTAACGGAAACTCAGATCCTGCAAATCACGATAGATGATATTTAATCCAAGGCGATGCGCAATGGGGGCATAAATCTCAATGGTTTCCGCAGCAACCCTACGGCGCTTTTCCATTGGCACAGCATCAAGCGTGCGCATATTGTGAGTGCGGTCTGCTAGCTTCACAAGAATGACGCGAACATCTCGCGCCATCGCCATAAACATTTTGCGGAAACTCTCAGCCTGAGCTTCAGCATGACTTTGGAATTCCAATTTGTCGAGCTTGGTCAGACCCTCAACCAGCTCAGCCACCTTATTGCCAAACTTTTCTACTAAATCCGCTTTAGTGCAACCTGTATCCTCAATCACATCATGCAAGAGTGCCGCCATGATTGAGGGGGCATCTAAGCGCCAGGTAGCGCAGAGTTCTGCAACGGCTACAGGATGGGTGATGTAAGGCTCGCCACTGTGGCGATACTGACCCAAGTGAGCCGCATCAGAAAACTGAAAGGCTTTTTTTACTTGGACAATCTCTTCAGGCTTGAGATAGGTGAGTTTTGAGAGCAAGCCCTCAATTGAAACCACCTGATGTTTAAGAGGTAAAGCAGGCGCAGAGGTTGGTCCAAACAAATGACGGCTCGACTGAGCCAACAAAGTCGCAATGATCGACTTCTTGCCGTTTTGTGAATGACTACCTAGAGATGTATCTGATGGGGTATCGAGTAAATCTTTTTGAGCCACTCCAAAGGAGGCCTCATTGGGCGAGACCCCTCCTACTAATTCCGATGTCTTGGTTGTTCCTAAAGGGAGCTCCACACCGGAACTCCTAAATTACAAAGGAACTTTGGTCAACATGTCACGGTCAGTAACACCAGCAGCTACTTCGCGCAAAGCAACTACCGTAGCTTTATCTCTGGACTCAACACGTGGGGAGTGACCTTGAACCAATTGACGTGCGCGATATGTCGCAGCCAATACGAGTTCAAAACGATTTGGAATGGTTTTCAGGCAATCTTCTACAGTAATACGGGCCATGCTGGACTCACTTAATTTAGCTTCAATACCTATAGGATAACTGATTAAACCCCAAGGCGCCTTAAAAGAGCTGGATTCCGGGCCATGCTGGGCCCAGAGCGCAGTCGGCTGGAAGCCAAAATATGCTTGAGGTCGACTAGAGCCTGATCAAAAGAATCGTTCACCACGATGTAATCGGCCTCATGGGCATGCTGCAACTCGATATGGGCAGCAGCTAAACGTCTTTGAATGGTGGCTTCATCATCCTGGCCACGTTTACGCAAACGCTCCTCTAAAGCTTCAATCGAGGGAGGGAAAATAAAGATCCACTGCACCGATGGAATGAGTTTGCGAATTTGTTGTGCGCCCTGCCAATCAATCTCGAGCATCACATCACTACCCGCTTGCATCTGAGATTCGATCCAAGGTCTGGATGTGCCATAAAAATGACCATGCACTTCTGCCCATTCTAGAAAATGACCTTGGTCTCTTTCAACAATGAAACCTTCTTTAGAGGCAAACCGATAATCCTTGCCATCGACTTCGCCAGGTCTTGGTGAACGCGTCGTAGTAGATAAGGATAGTTTTAATCCAGCATCTTCATTTAATAGCGCATTGACTAGGGAGGACTTACCCGCACCAGATGGCGCCACAATCATCAACATACTGCCTTGATAAGAAGGGATCAAATTTGGACTAGTCATAGATCAATTGTACGGATTATGAATGACTCATCATTCCAGATTTTGCACTTGCTCACGCATTTGCTCAATCAGCAGCTTCAGCTCAAGGGCTGCTTGCGTGCACTCCTCAGAAACCGATTTAGAACTGAGAGTATTAGCCTCGCGATTGAGTTCTTGCATCAGAAAATCTAAGCGCTTACCTACCGGTCCCTTACCAGCTAATGCGGTATCAACAGCCTGTAGATGGGTCTTTAAGCGCGCAAACTCTTCCGCCACATCAATACGCACAGCATAGAGAACCACTTCCTGACGAATACGCTCCATGAGTTCTGTGCCGGCCTTAGCTTGTTCTTGTGCAGCCAATGCTTCCGATAAGCGTTCGGTGAGTTTTTCTTGATATTGCGAGACATATTCAGGAACCTTAGGCTCAATTACTTTGACGATCTCGCGCATCTTTTTAGTAATGTTGGTCAATACGCTAACCAAAGCTTGGCCTTCTGCATACCGACTGCTCATGAGCGCCTCTAAGGCGGCACGTCCAGCTTCAACCGTTGCAGCAATCCAGCCCTCTTCTTCCCCGCGAGGCTCAGAAACAATCCCGGGCCAACGCAGGACTTCAGCAATGCTCATCTCTTGAGCTTTTGGAAAGGCTTCTTGGGCTTTTTCTTGAAGGGTATAGAGCGCATCTAGGCGATCTTTATTAATTGCCCCTAAGGCATGGGGATTGCTCTTGGCAGCCCCTGCGGCACCACTATTGACCCGCCATGCCGCCCGAAACTCTACCTTACCCCGGGAAAGGCTTTGGGTAGCCATTTCTCGCAAGGCAGGCTCCGCCCCGCGACACTCGTCCGGCAGACGAAAGCCTAAATCCAGAAAGCGGCTGTTAACAGCCCGACATTCCACCTGCAGATCAGCAACTACGCCAGCTCCTAGGGAGACTTGACGAGAAGCGCTGCCATAACCAGTCATGCTCGATATCATAGGGACATTGTAGATTCTTTATAGCCCCTTTAGGACAAATCCATGAGCAGCCCAAATTCAAGCACTGTCAACCGCCCAAGCGGTCGCAAACCAGAAGACTTGCGTCCCGTCACAATCTCTCGCAGCTTTACTAAACATGCTGAAGGCTCCGTTTTGATTGCTTTTGGTGATACCAAGGTTTTGTGTACCGCCAGCATCCTCGATAAGGTGCCTCCTCACAAGCGCGGTTCTGGCGAAGGGTGGGTTACAGCGGAATACGGCATGCTGCCCCGCTCCACTCATACCCGCAGTGATCGTGAAGCGGCTCGCGGCAAGCAATCGGGTCGCACTCAAGAAATTCAGCGTCTCATCGGCCGTGCAATGCGCAGCGTCTTCAATTTAGAAATCTTGGGTGAACGCACGATTCATTTAGATTGCGATGTATTGCAAGCGGATGGTGGCACACGAACCGCTTCCATTACTGGTGCTTATGTTGCAGCACGTGATGCCGTTAACCAGCTACTGAAAAGTGGCGCTCTCACACAAGATCCGATCATTGATAGTGTTGCAGCTATTTCTGTAGGCATTTATCAAGGCGTTCCAGTGCTGGATTTAGATTACCCAGAAGACTCTTCATGCGACACCGATATGAATGTTGTCATGACTGGTAAAGGTGGCATGATTGAAGTGCAAGGTACCGCTGAAGGCGCTGCCTTTTCTAGAAGTGAGTTAACTGCCCTGCTAGATTTGGCTGAGTTAGGAATTCAAGAACTCACTCAATTACAGATCGAAGCACTGAAATAATCCTATGCAAAAGCTCGTTCTCGCTTCCAATAACGCTGGCAAGGTACGGGAGTTTCAAGCTTTATTAGCGCCCTTGGATTTCCAAGTGATTCCGCAAGGAGAATTAGGCATTCCCTCGGCAGAAGAGCCTCATCACACCTTTGTTGAAAATGCCCTTGCTAAAGCACGTCATGCCAGTGCAGCGAGCGGTCTTCCTGCATTAGCGGATGACTCCGGTATTTGTGCGCATGCCTTAAATGGACAACCTGGCGTTTTATCAGCGCGCTTTGCGGGAGAGCCAGCCAATGATGCTGCCAATAACCAAAAGCTGATAGAGGAATTAAAAAATCAATCAGATCGAGGAGCGCATTATGTTTGTGCACTCGTGTTTGTGAATAGCGCCAATGATCCTGAGCCTCTCATTGTGCAAACTCGCTGGTATGGACAATTTATAGACCATGCCAAAGGAAGCAATGGCTTTGGCTATGACCCTCATTTCTTCTTACCGGAATTAGGTTTGACTGCCGCAGAGCTTGAGCCAACAAACAAGAATGCCATTAGCCATCGCGGCCAGGCATTACGTGAGTTAATTACCCAATTGAAGTCTCGTGCCTAATCTGCCAGCAAAAGCTGTTTCCTTAACAGCACTCCCCCCACTTTCGCTCTACATTCACTTTCCTTGGTGTGAAAAGAAGTGTCCTTATTGCGACTTCAATTCCCATCAAGTAAAGGATGGTGTTGGTAAAAGTGGGTTTGATGAGAAGCGCTATATCAAGACGTTAATTGCTGATCTAGAAACGGAGCTTCCCAATATTTGGGGTCGACAGGTACACAGCATTTTCATTGGGGGCGGTACACCGAGTTTGTTATCACCTGAGGGTATGGATGAACTCCTTTCTGCCATTCGCGCCCGAGTAAATCTAGAGCCTGATGCAGAAATCACCATGGAAGCCAATCCCGGATCTATTGAGACGGATAAGTTTGCCGCTTTTGCCAAATGCGGTATTAATCGTGTATCAATTGGAGTGCAGAGCTTTCAAGATGAACAGCTTAAGGCATTGGGACGCATTCACAATGGTGAAGAAGCGAAGCGCGCCATCCAGATAGCTTTAGACAACTTTAAGTCCGTCAACCTAGATCTAATGTATGGATTACCCAATCAAAGTCTTGAGGCTGCCAAGGCAGATATAGAGACTGCCCTGTCATTTAAAACACCACATCTGTCTTTATACAACCTCACGCTTGAACCAAATACCTACTTCGCAAGCTTTCCACCCAAGCTGCCTAATGAAGATGATATTGATGCCATCTTTGAACAGAATTTAGATCTACTCACCAAAGCTGGTTATCGGCGTTATGAAGTCTCTGCCTACGCCAAGAAAGATCAGGAGTGCAAACACAACCTGAACTACTGGCGCTTTGGCGATTACATCGGCATTGGTGCTGGCGCTCATGGCAAGATTTCCTTTCCCAACAAAATCACCCGTCAAGTTCGAGAACGTCATCCAGAGACCTATATGGCTGCCATGGAGAGCAAAGGTAATGCCTTAATTGAATCTCGTGAGATCGACCCCAAAGATCTACCTTTTGAATTCATGCTCAATACTTTGCGCCTTAGTGATGGTGTAGATACCAATACGTTTAGCGAGCGCACGGGGCTGCCTTTGAATGTCATTAGCAAACCTCTTGATGAGGCCTGCAAGAAAGGATTGCTTGATGAGAACCCAAGCAAACTGATGGCTACAGATCAGGGTTTACGCTATCTCAATAATCTTCAAGAGCTATTTCTCAGTTAAAGTAAGTCTCTTAATAAATACCAAATTCCCGCGCGGAGACAAGTAATGATTTTTAGCAATAGGCAAGGCAAACGCCGAGCACATTTATTGGGCTGCTTAGCTCTATCACTGAGTGCACTCGTTTTTTCTCAAGGTGCTTTTGCTCAAGCAAAAAATTGGCCCGATAAACCAGTAAAACTATTTGTTGGCTTTCCTCCTGGCGGCGGCTCAGATGCTATTGCGCGCATCATTGCAATTAATCTTTCGCAAATGTGGGGTCAACAGGTTGTGATTGATAATCGCGGCGGAGCAGCGGGTACGATTGCTGCAGACCTGGTTGCTAAATCGCCCCCAGATGGGTACACCCTCGGCTTAGCTCACGTTAACGCTCTTTCCATCATTCCAGCGCTTGGACAAAAAATGTCCTATAACGCCAACACGGATTTCACGCCAATTGTTTTATTGGGTATTACGCCCAATATCTTAATTGCCAATGTGGATGCCCCTGCTAAGAATGTGAAAGATCTCGTGGCCTACATGAAGCAAAATCCAGGCAAGGTGAGTTTTGGTTCCGCTGGCAATGGTAGTACACAGCATTTAGCGTACGAACTCTTTATGCACATGGCAGGAACACAAGCTTTACATATTCCCTACAAAGGTAGCGGCCCAGTCTTGGTTGACCTGATGGCTGGTCATATCACCTATGCTTTTGAAACTATGAGTGCTGCAACACCGCATATTCAAAGTGGCAAAGTGATTCCTCTTGCACAGACACGCACTAAGCGTTCTGCTGCCTACCCCAATTTACCAACCATGGAACAGCTGGGCTACGTGGGCTTTGAAGCTACTGCCTGGTATGGCTTGATGGGACCGGCTAAATTGGATCCTAAAATTGTCGATAAGATTAATGCGGACGTAAACACCATCTTACGTAAACCAGAAATTCAAGCGAAGTTGGCTGAGGTGGGCGCAGAAGATGGTGGCGGTAGTCCTGCTGCCTTTAGCAAGTTCATCGTTAAGGACCGTAATCAGTGGGCCAAGTTAGTGAAAGATGCCAAGTTACAAGTGGATCTAAATTAACTCTGCATTTCTTTGATTGCATCAATAAAAAGGACTTCTTCAAGTCCTTTTTTATTACATTAAAGCTCTCTTTAAGCCTGCCATTACTCGCCTGCAGTAATTGCTAATTCTTGGGCGGCAAATGGATCTTGGGGCAGCGAGTTTGTAGGTTTAGCCGAGACTTGTTTTGGCTTTGTTCCTGGCATTAGCTCAAAATCAGGCTTAAAAATGGTCAAGGAGCTACGCAACTGATCAAACGCTTTACGATCCCCATCAAACTTCGCCTTACCTTCTGCTTGTAGTTGCTCAAACGTTGTTTGACCACCCATCACGCGCTCTAAGTCACTGCGATTAACGGTAATGGTGAGGGTTGGATTTTTGGCTTGCTGACCTTTGATATTAGTCAGCACTGAATTGCTCATCTCCACAATAAACTGCTCACCGTTATCCGGAGTAGCCAAATTGATTGTGAATTTCATGCCTGCTGCTTTTTTGCTATCCAAGCTAATTCCTAAAGAATTCAGCCAGAGCTCTGTGCTCATGGCCTTAATCATGTCAGGCCCATTTGATTTTGGTGATGCGCCTGTCGGCATGCCATGACGCAATTCGTAGGCAGCGCCCAGAAAACTATTACGCATACTCGGGCTTTCTTTCTGATAGCCGATTTGCTCAAATATATCGGCTAATAAATCTTTTGCGGCAGTATTGTCTGGTTGCGCGTAAACCAATTTATTGACAATCTCCATCGCCTCACGGTATTTACCCTGCTTATATAGTTGGCGACCTTTTGACAGAATTTTTGCGGAACCGCCCATCATTTCTACATAAAGAGGTGCAGAATCTTTGGGTGATAGTGGGGCTAGCGTTGCAGGGTTAGCATCCCAATAGCCTAGATAGCGATTGATCACCGCCCTACTGTTATGTTCTTCAGACCCATGGTAGCTATGGGCTGCCCACTGCGTTTTTAAGCTTTCTGGTTGCTGATAGACGTTTTGTATTTCGTTAATCGTCACGCCATTATTAGCAAGATGCAAGACCTCATTGTGCAGATGAGCGTAGCTGTCACGCTGGGTTCGCATCACCTCTTGAATGCGCTCATTACCCCAACGTGGCCAGCTATGTGAAGCAAACATCACCTCACTCTCATTACCATAACGGTATAGAGAGTTATTAATATTTTTAGACCATGCCAATGAGTCTCGCACCAAGGCGCCTCGCAGGGTGTAGATGTTGTGAATGGTGCCGGTGATATTTTCTGCTGCCCAGAATGCCTTAAATTGCGGGAAATAAGTATTCATCTCCGCAGGTGCTTCAGTGCCTGGCGTATTTTGGAACTCCATCACTACGCCATCGACATTCATGGTTTCATATGGCTGAGTAATGTAAACATTGGGCTCAATTAAACCCAAGTTTCCAGCTGCAGTATTTTTACCAATAGATTGATCCACATGCCCAAAGGGACTGCGAGGTAATAAGACTCCATACTGGAAGTACATTCGACGTGTCATGGCATTGCCGGCATAGACGTTCTCAGCCACTGCATGTTCCATAAAGCCCGCTGGTGCAATCACCTTCACCTTGCCGCTCTTCACGTCAGCCTCATCCACGACGCCGCGTACACCACCAAAGTGGTCTCCATGTGAATGCGAGTACACCACTGCAACCACTGGACGCTTACCCAACTTTTCATTGACGAGCTCTAAGGCAGCTCTTGCCGTTTCTTTAGCGGTAAGTGGATCAAAGACAATCCAACCTGAATTCGTCTTAATAAAACTGATATTAGCTAGATCAAAGCCGCGAACTTGATAAATTTTGTCAGGTACGACTTCATAAAGGCCGTAGCCCATATTAAGAATGGCTTGACGTTGCAAAGATGGGTGGACACTGTCAAAGTCTTTCCCTTGTAATAAAAAATCATAGCTACCCATATCCCATGCCACGTTCCCTGCATCAGCCATGATGGTTTTATATGGAGGAGCAGCTATGAATCCGCGCTTAGATTCTTCAAAGTCTCGCTTATCTTCAAAAGGAAGTGTTTTGCGCAGACCATTTTGCAGTTCAACGGTAAAAGTCGATGGTGCATTACCTTTGACATCAAAATGCTTACCCTCCATTGCGCCTGGGTCTGCAATGACTCCGCCACCGCCAGCTGCATAAGCGCTGCCTGCGCCTAACAATGTGGCTGCAATGGTGATTTGAATGAGTTTGCTTGTCATGATTTACCTAATAAAAGTCAATTCCAGTGATTCAATGATAGGAGCAGGTATAGGCATATCAATTAGCCCTAAAGCTAATGAAAGCTTAAGGACTAAGCAATAAATTAGGGTCTGTCGGGAGCTTAAAAGTAAACCTGGCCCCTCCGTGCTGTGAAGATTCAAACCAAATGATTCCGCCATGTCTTGTAACAATATGTTTGCATAACCAAAGGCCAAGGCCCATCCCAGACTTTTTAGTAGAAGAAAGCAGTTCAAATAGACGCTCTTGAACCTCTTCTGAGATTCCATCACCATTGTCAGCAATTGAAATCTGGACGCTGCCATCAATATGGCGCCCTTGGATGCTCAGGAGCCTATCAGATCGACTAGAAGTTGCTAGTGCTTGAATGGCATTGTTAATAAGATTTAAGAGAACTTGTTGAATCTCACCGGCCGTGACATTGGCAAACAAGTCTGGCTCCAGTTGCAGGGTAATCTGAATTTTTTGAGCAGCGATTTCTGCTTTGGCGATATTTAATACTGTTTGCAACAACTCGCCTACATCCACTCTTGTTGCAACTACTTTCTCCTCTGAAAAAATGGATCGCAGAGAGCGAATAATATTTGCCGCCCGTTGATTATCTGCAAGCAGAGTATCTAAAATTTCTTTTTCAAGCGCAGAGCTGATTCTGCCTTCAGCCAATTTCTTTTGGAGAAATTGAATATTAAGACTAGATGCTCCAAGCGGCTGATTAAGTTCATGCGCAATGGAGGCTGATAACGCTCCAGTGCTGGCGGTTTTATTAGCTTTTAGTAATGAGCTAATCAAGTTCTCACGCTCGGCTAAGAGTGCTTTAATTTCCTGATTCTCAAGATTCGACTGGACATTGGCCTTGGCAATCTGCTCCGCCCAAAAGCCACCAATCGCAATATAGGACAGGGTATTCATCACAAGTTGGGCAATTGTAAATAGAATCAACATTTGCGGAATCTGATTTACCTCAGTGATGGTAAATGTAGATGCCCCTAAAATGGCAACTCGCCCAATCGCAAAAAATAACTCCCCATAAGTTGCGTATAGTAAATAAGTCAACTGACTTGAGCGAGTCCTTTTTCTTGTCGTACTTAACTCAATAAGTTGCCAAACATAAAAGAGGCAATAAAAGGTTGCTACAAGTACAGTTCGTATTTCAAAATTACCATTGATGCGCAAGAATTCAAATGCAATCAAAAAGACAAGGGTTGAAATACAAAAAGTAATCAGCATACTTTTTGGGACGGCTTTGTTTAGCGACACACAAAAAAGTGCCTGCAAAGTAACTGCAATAGCAAATAATGTATTGGCAATGGTGAAATTGAAGCCAGGATTAACGATACTGTCTATGGTCAAAATCCCGCCGCCAAAAACAAATAAAGCCAATACACTGACCAATAATGAACCCATCCAATAGGGATTAGGTTTTAACAAGCTCTGGGAGCGATAGTAGTGATAAATACCAAATAACAATCCCATCTGAATGATGGCGATGATGAAAAAGTAGATGGCTAGCAGAAGCTTCATAAGTCAAATCCTACAACGATCTTCAATAGACTATAAAAAAATTGACTGTACGAATACCTAATTTTTACCCCTAGAAAACCATACAATTAGCCATATGAATACATATAGACTCTATAAACGTTTGGGCTTAATAGCTATTAGCTCCTTTCTAACCCTTTCTTTATTGGGCTGCTCGGCCCTAGAACGTAAATCTGCCGTTCCCGCCCAATCCTTAAGCAAGGCTCAAATCTCTGGATTGCCTAGTGTTCGTTACCTAATTTCCACACAAGCAGGGGTAGATGCTCTTGTGAACGACGTTGTTGCCCTCGAAGCGTCACGCGGCAAGAAAGCCTTTTCTGGCGATGCAAATTACTTAGCCCTCTCTGGTGGCGGCGATGATGGCGCGTTTGGCGCTGGCCTCTTGGTCGGCTGGACAAAGCAAGGCTCCAGACCAAGCTTTAACTTAGTTACTGGAATTAGTACAGGTGCATTAATTGCTCCTTTTGCCTACCTTGGCAAAGACTATGATCCGATCCTGCAACAGGTCTATACAAAGATTGAGCCAAAAGATGTCTATATTGAGCGCGGGATCTTATCGGGCGTCTTTAGTGATGGGTTAGCTGACTCCACCCCTCTCTACAAACTTATCTCTAAATATATTGATGCAGACTTTCTAAAAAAGGTTGCCTATCAATACAACACCAATGGTCGCTGGTTGCTAATTGGCACCACCAATATTGATGCAGGACAGCCAGTGATTTGGAATATGGGGCGCATTGCGACGATTGGTAGCCCTGAAGCTTTAGAGCTCTTTCGGCGCATCATGCTGGCCTCTGCCTCAATTCCTGGCGCCTTCCCTCCGGTGATGTTTGATTTCCTGCTAGATGAGCAAGTCTTTCAAGAAATGCACGTAGATGGCGGCGCTAGTACACAGGTTTTCTTATATCCCGCTTCAGCAGCAAGCAAGGCAAAAGAGCTTGGCGTTCAACGTCGTGTGAATCGTCAGGCTTACATTATCCGCAATTCACGTCTTGACCCTCGCTGGAGCGAAACGGAGCGCCGCACTTTAAGCGTTGCTGGCAGAGCGATTACTCAATTAATCCAAACGCAAGGTATTGGGGATCTGTATCGCATATATAACACCGCCAAGAGTGATGACGTAGGCTTTAATCTGGCATACATTGGCTCGGACTTTAATGAGCCACATAATCAAGAATTTGATACTAAGTATATGAATGCGCTTTTCCAATATGGCTATGCCCATGCCATTAATGGCTATCCCTGGAGCAAGCATCCCCCAGGATTTATAGGTGCATTTGATACGGATGGGGAGAAGATGACTATCAAGAAAAAACCACTTTAAGATTTACCCAAAGTGCTTGAGTCCTTAAAAACGGGGAAGCCGAATGATTATTTTTTTCTTAAAAAGACTGGAATAAATAAGTCATCATTTTTAGCATGTACGCTTGCCATTCCAGGATGCTGTCTCCCCACACCACCTAACTCGACATCTAAAGCCTTTGCGTAGGCATCGGCATTACTGAAGGCATCTTCAAGCACTTGCTTAAATCCCATTAACTCACCGTTTTCAATATGCACCAATTCAGAAATCGACATGCCGCACAAGCCCGCAACAGAAGGCAATGTCAGACCACGCATCTCACGTTCCTGACGAAGGCGCTTACCGATCTGCTTAAAGGTTTGTATTTCAGCTAAGTTCATGAGACCTCGAAACTGTAGGTCTCTATAGTCTTCCTCAGGGGGACAACGGTCAATTAGCCCCTCGGCTAATTTGAGGGCAATTCAATAACAAACTTAGCGCCGCCTCCAACCGCGTCTTCATAATGAATGGAACCACTATATCTAGTGACAATATGCTTGCAGAGCCATAGCCCTAGTCCCATACCCGTCTGTTTGGTGGTCGTCAATAAATCAAACAATTGAGACCTAAAGTCTGGGGGCACGCCGCTCCCATTATCAGAAATACTTAATAGAACAAAGTTATTACTTTTAATGGCCTCGATTGTTATACGGCGCAAAAGTGTTCCTGAGTTAGCCAAGGCCTGAATTGCGTTATTGAGCAGGTTCAAGATCACTTGTTCAATCTCAGAGGAATTGACCCAAATAACCAAGTCATCCTGCACTTGAAGTTGAATTTGGATATTCTTGCCCTTCAGTTCCGGCTTAACAATATCTAAAACTTTTGAAATCAAATCACTTAGCTGTACTTCTTGCGCGCTTGACTCGCCTTCTGTAAATATTGATCTGAGTGATTTAACAATTGTGGCAGCTCGTTGATTGTCTTGCTCTAGAGAATCCAAAATCTCTTTTTCCAATTCGGGATTCAGTACCCCTTTTTCTAATTTCATTTTAAGAAACTGGATATTGAGATTAGAAGCGCCAAGCGGTTGATTCAGTTCATGCGCAATCGATGCCGATAGAGCGCCAGTAGCAGCGGTTTTATTGGCCTTCATTAAGCCGTAGATAAGACGCTCTTTTTCTTTTAAGAGCTCAGTAATTTTTTGGTTTTCTTCTTTGGTACTTTTTAAGGCATTGGTAATCTGGTTTTCTTTTTTAATCTGCTTTTCTAAATAAAAGCTGCCAAGGGCTACATACACCAGAATCGTACTGCCATAGCCAATCCATAAAAGGGTTAACGCCAGCGCATCTTGAGCATATAAAAAGAAATGGGTTTGAGTACTTCCAATCAATACCCACAGGGTTCTTGAGATCTCCCCAAACAAGGTAAATGCCGATAAAAAAATGAGCCACTTAACCACTCTCGTTCGGTCTAATTTGTAATGTGCTATCAGTTCCCATATTTGCCACACCAAAAGTAACTCTTGAGTGATGGTGATGAGGGCTACACGTTGCTTAAAGGTATCTGGTAATACTCTTAAGTGATCGTAGTAAAAGAGAATGGCAACGGGAATCATCCATAACAGTATGGCTTGTAACTTCGTAAACGGACGCTGATTCCAAGACCGATATAAAAATACGAGCAATAGAATCGAAACGATAAATGAGGTGTTTGCTATGGTTAGAATGAACTTGTGTGTCCATAAGGCAATACCAAAACTAAATGAGGATAGAGAGAAAATTCCCAAGCTCAGTGGGTAATAGATGCTAAATCCATCTTCTTTATTTGCCTGGTATTGATACAGAGCAACAATAAATAGTCCCAGGCCAATGAGGGAGAAAACAACAAAGAAGATTTGATTAGCTAATTCCATGCTCTAGATGGTACTAAAGATTATGTGCAATGAAATTTAGGTAGGATTTCGAGTGATATCCCTGAGTTAGGAATGCTTAGATTGATACTTAAGACTCGATAAAAAAAGAGGCTGCAAGCCTCTTATTGGATGTTTTGGCGGAAGAGGTGAGATTCGAACTCACGGAGGACTTTCATCCTCGCCAGTTTTCAAGACTGGTGCATTCAACCGCTCTGCCACTCTTCCTTTGCGATTTCAGCCCTAGATTATAAGGAATTTTTGATTTGGGTCTCTAAATGTCTGGCAATAGCAAGACTAGAGGTCAGTCCTGGTGACTCAAAGCCATATAGATTAAAGAGCCCCTGGAGGCCATGATCCTGTGGGCCATTGAAACAAAAGTCACCTGCTGGGCTATTGGGCGGAACAATTTTGGCCCTTACTCCTGAATAATCAGGCTGCAAGGAGTTGTCCTTGAGCTCGGGCCAATAGCGTCTAACGGCCTCATAAAAGCCCTCACTTCGCTTTGGATCAACCGTGTAATCAATCTGTTCTTCAGCATCAATATCAAGCCATTCGACATCTGGACCAAACTTGGCTTGACCACCCATGTCTAAAGTGAGATGTACGCCTAGACCACCAGGTTCTGGAATGGGGTAAATCAAATGACTAAAAGGAGATTTTCCTGAAAGAGAAAAGTAATTACCTTTTGCAAAGTAGGCTTTGGGTATTTGCTCTTGTTTTAAGCCTTCAATTTTTTGCGCAATTGCTGGCGCACTCATGCCAGCACAATTAATTAGTAGCTTTGTCTGAATGTGCATGCCATCAGCACCGCCGATTTCTAATTCGTAACCATCTTCAGCATTATTGCCAATCGGTCTGGCACTGATTAACGGAGATTGGTAGGCAACCATGCCACCTGCGTCTTCAAAGCCGCCGAGCAGAGAAAGCATATATCCATGGCTATCCACAATGCCCGTTGTCGAAGACAGAATCGCCGCTACACATTTGAGGTTTGGCTCTAAGCCTTTTGCCTCATCTCCTGAAATCATCTTAATTTCAGGTACGCCATTGTTCTGTGCTTTGTACAAAATGGCTTGTAGGTCGTTGATCTGAGTTTCATCGGCAGCAACAATGAGCTTGCCATAAGGCTGGGTTGAAACTTGATGACTGCGGCAATATTCATAGAGCAATCGATTGCCCTCTACGCAAAGCTTGGCCTTTAATGAATCCTTGGGATAGTAGATGCCCGCATGGATTACCTCGCTGTTACGAGCACTGCTCACGGTACCAAAGGCGCTTTCACGCTCAAGCAAGATTGTCTCGCGGCCTTGCAGCGCCATCTCACGGGCAACAGCTAGCCCGATAACACCAGCACCCACTACGACACAATCGACCTGCTCCATCTATCTCCGCCTGTATTTAGTTTTAATGATTGGTTTTACTTATTTACTGCTGTGTTTATCTATTTTTTACGGATTGTGACTATTTGATGACGCCTAATATACCGAAATCCTAACATTTTCAGTGTTTTAGGGGATTTTGAGCCCCTTCTTGATAAAATCTAGAAATGTCTTTAAAGCCAGATTCTGACAACCTAAAACCTGCTAATAGCCTTCCTGATGCTATGCCTAATGGCACTCACTCTGCCGTGGATGTTGTACTAGACACTGCTTACCAAGGAATTGATCAGAATAGCTGGTCCCAGCTGTTTGAAACAGCTCGCAAAGCAAAGCTTGCAGAATTTATCGCTGATCTGTTTGCTGGGAAACATATTAATCAGAGCGAAGATCGCCCTGCCTTGCACTCTGCACTGCGCAATCTCTCAAAATCGCCTGTCATCTTGAACGGTCAAGATGTTATGCCAGCAGTTACTGAGGTATGGCGCCGTATTGAAGCGCTCTGCAATAAGTGGGTTGGCGTGACCGACGTCATTCATATTGGTATCGGTGGCTCCGACTTTGGACCTCGCTTAGCAATTGAAGCTTTAGCGCATGTTCCTAATATTGAGAGCCGTGGCATGCGGATGCATTTCTTGGCGAACATTGATACTGCTGAATTAGCTCGCATCTTAGATCGAGCGCTACCTCACAGCACCCGCGTCATTGTTGTTTCAAAGTCCTTCACTACTTTAGAAACGACCATGAATGCCAAGGCTGTTGTAGCTTGGCTCAAGGCTTCGGGCTGCACAAATAGTCAAATTAATAAATCCTTATTTGCAGTGACTGCAAACGTTGCTGCCGCAAAAGAATTTGGTATCGAAGAAGATCAC
>Ga0364893_10145_pt3 | contig 36621 bp, 42 predicted proteins | sample ExccelJu500001D3_FD_206943 | JGI IMG/M metagenome (GOLD analysis project Ga0364893, IMG submission 206943) | Enriched cells from Trout Bog Lake Hypolimnion, Wisconsin, USA - BchlTB.July16.5000.01.D3 | ecosystem: Environmental > Aquatic > Freshwater > Lake > Hypolimnion/Profundal zone | place: USA...
AATAAGAATGTGCCCGGATCAGTTGGCGGACGAGTTCGATTTTTTCCGGATCACTGATACGAAGCATAACAATCGGCGTGTCACCGGATATCCCATAACTCCAAAGTCCGTTTTTCCCGCGTCTGTTATTGAGAAGCAAACCTGGATTGGCACGTCGGGCCGGGTCCGCATAGATCAGCGCTCCAGCGAGTCGGCCGTAGAGCTGCGCCTCGGCCTCTGTGACGTTGAGTTGATGCAAGGTCACCTGATTGTGAGTCCATGCGAGATCGAACGCGCGTTCCACCATGTGGAGACTTTGATATTTATCCACTTGTGTCAGCGCGGCAGCGCGGGTTTCCGCCACTCCCAGTATCAAGTTGATGACCACTTTCCCATGGGGTGGAATTGTGACGGTTCGCCGCAGTGACACGATTGGATCGAGCACAGACCCTACGGTATTGGAAAGAGGCGTGACGCTCCTCATGGCTGCGGGATCCACGAGAGTGCCGCCGCGTCCAATGAATCTGTATCGGTCGGTTTCGCAGGTGACGTCTCCGGGCTTTCCGCCCTCACTTATTAGCAGATGGAGTAACCACGGCGGCTTTTCCACGTCGGTGCGGGCGCGACGGCAGATTATTGCCTGTCTTGAACATGGATGGAGTATCGGCAAGCGTGTTTTTATTGTTTTTCATACTTCGTTATGGATTGGTTGTTGGTGGGAGAATAGAAATTCGTTGGGAACCTTGCATCATTAAACACATATGCCCGTGCCTTGGCCTGGGGCGGCAGTGATTGGCCGTTCGAGTGACAGATGAGACTCTCTGGAGAAAACCGGATTTCTTCTCTTGGGGAGCATGTGATGTTTCACGGATGCACACTATCCGATACACAGATGACTAGACTATGGGGTGTTACCCGACTTATTTCATGCCATACGAATAGCATCGCGGCACGCAGAACTATTGACGGTCCCGACATCGGCCCTCTGGTGATTACTGGACAGATGTGGTTGAGAAGACACACCCATGAACTTCCTCGGCGATTCAATTGGGAGGTCCAACCCGACACAGTCATGCCGACAAACCCAGCCATAAGGACCAGGTAGGGATTCGCCCCATAGCGCGTTTGTCGCGGCAGCTTAGAATGGGAGTGTAGGAAGAGACGCCGCAATCAGCCAATTCAAAACGCCAACCAAGAAACCACGATTATGTTAAGCAAAGTCAAAACACTCAAGGGATATCAATTGCACTGCCTTGACGGGGGAATCGGAAGAGTGGAGGAATTTTACTTCGATGATATGCACTGGACCATTCGTTATCTGGTCGCTGACACGGGCAACTGGCTCAGGGGCAGGCAGGTGTTGATTTCCCCGCATGCGCTGGGTGGCGTGAATGGAGAAGAGCAATCCATCACCATCAAACTAACAAAGAGGCACATTGAGGAGAGCCCGTCCTTGGAGAGTGATCAGCCGGTCTCCCGCCAATTCGAGGAGGACTATTACGGGTATTATGGCTGGCCGATGTATTGGAGCGACCCCTATACCCGTGGATCCTATCTGTTCACCATGGGGAACCACGAAAATTTGCGGCAATCCACCCACGCTGAACAAGCGTGGGATGCCCATTTGCGCAGCACCCGCGATGTGACGGGGCATCACATCCAAGCCAGTGATGGCGAAATAGGCCACGTCGATGATTTTATCATTGATGACGATACCTGGGCGATACGCTATCTGGTTATCGATACCCGCGACTGGTGGCCCGGGAAAAAGGTTTTGATTTCACCGCAATGGATTGAGCGCGTTAGTTGGGAGGTGTCAACAGTCTTCGTCAATCTTGATCGAGAGACCATCAAACAATCGCCGGAATACACGGACGTGTCGTTGCTAAACCGGGATTTCGAGATCGGATTGTATGGCCATTACGATCGCAAGGGATATTGGGTGGATGAACTGGTTAAAAGCTAGTGTAGTCCGTCTTACAGATTGCACATTATAATGCTTGATTGATCCATGACCTATGCGTAGGCTTTCACATGATGAGAGTTGCGGCGGAAATCAAACTTACCGAGTCGGAAAGAACAAAGCTGGAAAGGTTTTCCAAGGCGAGAAATGTCGCGCGGAGACTGCGCGAGCGCCCGCGGATTGTTCTGTTAGCCGCCGATGGCGTGGATAACAAGGGGATCGCCGAGAGGCTTGCGCAGGACGCCGGCAAAGTGGGCAGATGGCGCAAGCGTTTTGCACGGCAAGGCTTGGCCGGCATCATCAAGGACAAGACGCGTCCGGGGCGTATTGCTCCGATTTCGCCGAGCCAGAGATCGCGCATTATCAAGTTGACGGTGGAAGCCAAGCCGGAGGGCATGACTCAATGGAGCAGAACCACGATGGCGAAAGAGGTTGGAGTTAGCCCCTCGAGTGTCGGCAGGGTGTGGACGGCACACGGACTGAAGCCGCATCGGGTCAAAAGCTTTAAACTTTCCAATGACAAGAACTTTGAGGAAAAGCTTGAAAACATTGTGGGTCTTTACCTCTCGCCGCCAGAGCATGCGGTCGTGCTGTCCTGTGACGAGAAAAGCCAGATCCAGGCACTTGACCGGACCCAACCGGGGCTGCCTCTCAAAAAGGGCAGGTGTCAGACTATGACCCATGACTACAAGCGCAACGGCGTGACTTCTCTCTTTGCCGCCATGGACATTGCGAGCGGTCGGATCATCAGCAAGTGCATGAATCGGCATCGGCATCAGGAGTGGCTAAATTTCCTGCGCCACGTTGCCAAAAGCGTCCCACCGAACAAGCAGATCCACGTCATCTGTGACAACTACGCCACCCACAAGCATCCGAAGGTCAAAGCGTGGCGGAAGCGCAATCCTCGCTTCCATTTCCACTTCACTCCAACCAGCGCCTCATGGCTCAATATGGTTGAGCGATTCTTCCGCGATATAACCGACAAGGCGATTCGCCGGGGTGTCTTCCACAATGTTGCGGACCTGATCATAGCCATAGAGAACTATATTGAAACCCATAACTCTGACCCCAAGCCATTCATCTGGACCGCGACAGCCGCTGATATTCTTGAAAAAGTGAAGCGTGGTCGTAAGAAACTCTATAAATTGCAATCTGCTTGACGGACTACACTAGCATTCCAGTGATATACAACAGGACGGCATCGGCAGTTCAAAAAAACAAGAAACCAGATGGCTGAGCCTATCGAGAAGGCCGATGGTTTCGTCAGTGTGCCACGAGCATCACCGCCGTGCCGGGCCAAGAGGCTTGGGGTGAACACCCCATATCCAAATGCTCGCATGCGGAGTAATTTTGTGATGGTAAAACCCCAGTATCCCGAATCCAACAAATTAACATGAACACTATAACGAAAAATAATTCCGTCGTGGCAATCTATAATTCCCATGCCCAAGCCGAAGCCGCCGTCAAGGAACTACAGCAATCCGGTTTTGATATGAAAAAACTCTCGATTGTCGGACGTGACTATCACTCTGATGAACACGTGGTCGGCTATTACAATGTTGGCGACCGTATGAAATATTGGGGAAAAATGGGCGCTTTCTGGGGTGGAATATGGGGATGGTTGTTCGGATCCGCTTTCTTCTTGATTCCCGGCATCGGGCCGTTGGTGATTGCTGGACCGCTGGTTGGATGGATCGTCGGAGCACTGGAAGGAGCCGTCGTGGTCGGCGGTTTGAGCGCGCTTGGTGCAGGATTGTATAGCTTGGGCATTCCCAAGGACAGCATCCTGCAGTATGAAACGGCCCTCAAGACTGATAAGTTCCTACTTATCGCCCACGGCACGACTGAGGAAACGTCCTGCGCCAAGGAGATCATCAACCGCACCGGACCGGAGACAATGGAGCATCATCAGTGAACCCGATGACAACTGCAGGTGGCTATCCTAAAGTAATGACACACGGAGACTCTTCACATGAAACCAAATAAATCCTTCTCGAGCCTTGTTTTTCTTCTCATATTGGCCGCAGGCGCCGCATTGGCTTATGCTAGACATCAGGCTGGCGCAGACACGGGAGCTATCGTCATTGGAGTCATCACCTTCCTGGTCGCTCCTGCGGTTTCTTCCGCAATCCAGGTTGCAGCCCAGTGGGATCGGGTGGTCATATTGCGTCTGGGTAAATTCCACGCCCTCAGGGGGCCAGGTTTGTTTTTTATTATTCCGGTCATCGACACGATTTCATACTGGATCGATACCCGCGTAATCACGACTGGTTTCAAGGCGGAAAAGACACTTACAAAAGATACCGTGCCTGTGGATGTGGATGCCGTGCTGTTTTGGAAAGTGATCGACCCGAAGAAAGCTGCGCTGGATGTGGCGGACTATCAAAGCGCCATCAGTTGGGCATCCCAAACTGCCTTGCGCGATGTGATTGGCAAAACCATGCTTTGTGACATGTTGGAAGGCAGGGACAAAATCAGCAACCTCCTGCAAAAAATCATTGATGAACGCGCCGAACCATGGGGCGTCAACGTCATTTCCGTGGAAGTGAAAGATGTCTTGATTCCACCGGCCTTGGAAGACGCGATGTCGATGCAGGCCCAGGCGGAACGCGAGCGTCAGGCCCGTGTGATTCTGGGAGATTCCGAGCGACAGGTCGCGGAGAAGTTTGCCGAAGCCGGCAGGAGTTATGAGCACAATCCGGTCGCCTTTCATTTGAGGGCCATGAACATGCTTTATGAGGGTTTGAAGAAGAATGCCACAATCGTGATAGTTCCCAGCACTGCCGTGGAAACCATGCAACTAGGAGGGCTCGCAGGTGTGACCGCACTGACCATGGGATTGGGTCAGGAACGCGCCAACAAACAACAGGAAGACGAACCCGAGAACCCGCAATCCGTCCTCTAGCAGAAGACAGTGGAATATTATCCTAATTTGAAACAAATCAAGGAAGGCCCCAATGCCGATTCAACTCAACGAGGAAAACGACGGGAAGACACTCATCGTTCATGTCAGCGGAAGGCTGGTAAAAGCAGATTACGAGCACTTTGTGCCCGAGTTCGAGCGACTCGTCCGAAAGCACGGAAAATTGCGGGTGTTATTCAACATGACCGGTTTCCATGGCTGGGATTTCAACGCGTTATGGGAGGACATCAAATTTGACATCAAACACTTCTCGGACATCGAGCGGGTCGCGATGATCGGGGAAGCAAAGTGGCAGCATGGCATGGCAAAGTTCTGCAAGCCATTCACGAAAGCTACAATCCAATACTTTGAGCACGGCAGCGATGCTGAAGCTGTGAAGTGGCTGGGAGAAGCATAGCCGCAACGACCACAACCCATCCGAATGAGCCCATCTTGCCAAGCACATGGACAGATGATGCCAAACGGGAAAAACACGCCAACCAACACGGGCACGGTCGTGTCGGTGCGTGGAAGTGTCGTGGATGTTCGGTTCGATAAACAATTGCCTTCAATCCACAGCGTTTTGCACGCGGGAGACAAAGGTGAAATTGTCATCGAAGTGCTCGCCCAGCGCGATGCACGGCATGTGCGCGGGATTGCCTTGACGCCGACGCAGGGTCTAGCCCGCGGGCATGTGGTGGAGGACACCGGCGGTCCCTTGATGGCCCCGGTGGGCAAAGGGATTCTATCGCGCATGTTCGACGTGTTCGGCAATGTGATTGATCGCAAGGCGGCATTAAGCGAGGTCCAATGGCGCTCGGTGCATCGGGAGCCGCCACCACTGGCACGACGTTCCACCAAGTCGGAAATCTTTGAAACGGGCATAAAGGCTATCGATGTGCTCGTCCCAATTGAGCGCGGCGGCAAGGCGGGTCTGTTCGGCGGAGCTGGTGTCGGCAAGACGGTGCTGCTCACCGAGATGATTCACAACATGATCGGGCATCAGGAGGGCGTGAGTATCTTTTGTGGCATCGGTGAACGATGTCGTGAGGGCGAAGAGCTTTATCGGGATATGAAAAAAGCCGGCGTGTTGCCTAACATGGTGATGATTTTCGGTCAGATGAACGAACCGCCAGGGGCTCGATTCCGGGTGGGGCATGCGGCGCTGACAATGGCCGAGTATTTTCGTGACGACGAACACCGCGATGTGCTACTGCTCATTGATAACATCTTCCGCTTCATCCAGGCTGGGATGGAGGTGTCCGGATTGATGGGTCAAATGCCGTCGCGTCTGGGCTATCAGCCGACGATGGGCACCGAACTTTCGAGATTGGAAGAACGCATCGCTAACACGGATAGCGGTGCCATCACTTCGATCCAGGCGGTGTATGTGCCGGCTGACGATTTTACCGATCCGGCGGCGGTGCATACGTTCACGCATCTGTCAGCTTCAATCGTGCTCTCGCGGAAACGGGCAATTGAAGGACTGTTCCCCGCCATCGATCCGCTCCAATCCAGTTCCAAGATGGCCACGCCGGGCATCGTCGGCGAGCGGCACTACGCCCTGGCCCAGGAAATCCGGCGCACCCTCGCGCAATACGCACAGCTCAAGGACATCATCGCCATGCTCGGTCTGGAACAGCTGTCACCGGAGGACCGCAATGTGGTCGCCCGCGCCCGTCGGTTAGAACGCTTTCTCACGCAGCCGTTTTTCACCACCGAACAGTTCACCGGACACACGGGGAAGCTGGTCAAGCTCGCTGACGCTTTGGATGGCTGTGAACGGATCCTGCGGGATGAATTCAAGGACTACCCGGAAAGCGCGCTCTATATGATAGGGGCGATCAGCGAAGCGAAAGGAAAGCCGAAAGAAAACCCCCAACCTGAGGCCGCCGTGCATGCATCTTAAAATATTGCTGCCCTTCCAAGTCTTTGCCGAGGAAACCGAGGTCTCGCGCATTGTCGCGGAGACGCGAGAGGGCTCGTTCGGACTACTGCCGCACCGGTTGGATTGTGTGGCGGCGCTCGCACCCGGGATTCTCATCTACGAGACCAAATCCGGCGGGGAGATCTTCGTGGCGGTGGATGAGGGCGTGCTGGTCAAGACCGGGCCGGATGTGCTCGTCTCCGTGCGACGGGCGCTCGGTGGGACGGATCTCGGGCAATTGCACGAGGCTGTGGAAAAAGAATTTCTATCACTGAGCGAACTCGAGCAAAACACCCGCTCGGTCATGGCAAAATTGGAAAGCGGTTTTCTCCATCGCTTTGCGACCTTCCAACATGAGTGACGAACCCCAAAAGCAACCGCAGAACGAACCAACCTTTGCCAGCCTAGTAGGAGCGAAGGCGGCTCGCAAGCTCAAGGCACGGAAATCCACACAGGGTGTTTGGTTTGGCTTGGGCATGATGGGACTGATTGGGTGGTCGGTAGTCGTGCCTACACTGCTTGGTGCCGCGTTAGGAATCTGGTTGGACGCCCACCATCCGGGCAGCCATTCCTGGACCTTGGCGCTGTTGGTAGCCGGACTGTGCATCGGTTGTTTGAATGCGTGGCATTGGGTTGCTAAGGAAAACAAGGCCATGCGGGAGGAACAGGAGGAACAGAAGGATCACGATGAATGAGACACTCACATGGATTCTGGCGGCAGCGGCGGGCCTGGTGCTCGGTGCGATATTCTTTGGTGGCTTGTGGTGGACCGTGCGCATAGGGCTGTCATCCCTACATCCCGCGGTTTGGTTTCTTGGCAGTTTGGTGGCGCGGATGAGCATTGCCATAGTTGGATTTTACTTTGTCGGGCGGGGAAATGGCTTGCGACTGATGGCATGCCTGCTCGGATTTATCATTGCACGATTCACCGTGACCATGCTGACACGGGCAACGTTATCCCCCAAAAAATGTACCACTAAGGAGGCTCGTCATGCGTCTTAGTCCCGATCAGATGATTTTCTGGCAACATGGGTTCCTCAAACTCAATGCGACGATATTGTTTACCTGGGGCTTGATGCTGGTGCTGACCGTCGGTTCCAAACTCATTACCCGTAAACTTACCTCGGAACACACCCGTTCGCGGTGGCAGAATCTATTGGAGATTGTAGTCACAGGCATCCAAAAGCAAATCGGGGAAGTCGGCCTCCGCCATCCTGAGAAATACCTCGGTTTTCTGGGGACGCTCTTTCTGTTTATCGCCACTGCCAGCCTCTGTACCGTCATTCCCGGCTATGAACCGCCGACAGGGTCTCTATCAACCACTGCCGCACTAGCGCTGTGTGTGTTGGTGGCCGTGCCGATGTTCGGCATCGAGGATCAGGGCGTGGCGGGCTACCTCAAGTCTTATGTCGAGCCGACAGTCATCATGCTGCCCTTCAATGTCATCAGTGAAGTCTCCCGCACGCTGGCACTGGCCGTGCGCTTGTTCGGCAATATGATGAGCGGGGCGATGATCATCGGAATACTACTGACCATCACGCCCTTTATTTTCCCAATCATCATGACGGCGCTGGGTCTGCTCACTGGCATGGTGCAGGCATACATCTTCAGCATTCTCGCCGCAGTTTACATCGCGGCCGCCACCAACACGCGCAAGCCCAAACCGTTGCCCGCGACTTGAATCAACTACAACCACACCATAACCCCATCACATCCCATGGATAACATGACAATCATCGCGGTGGCCTCAATCGTCACCGCAGGTTTCACCACCAGCGTCGGCTGCATGATGCCGGCGCTCGGCGAAGGTCGGTCGGTCGCTTCCGCCCTCACTTCGCTGGCGCAACAGCCTGACGCCTCCGCCACGATCACCCGGACGCTTTTTGTAGGTCTGGCGATGATCGAGTCCACGGCCATCTATTGCTTTGTGGTCTCGATGATACTCATCTTCGCCAACCCATTCTGGAACCACGTCATCACCCAAACCACCGGAAAGTAATCCCATGCTGATCGATTGGTTCACCGTTGGCGCGCAAGCGCTCAACTTCCTCATCCTGGTATGGCTGATGAAGCGTTTCCTCTATCAGCCGATTCTTCATGCCATCGATGAGCGGGAAAAACGGATTGCCGCGGAACTTGCGGACGCGACTGTGAAGCAGGCAGCTGCCCAAAAAGAACGTGATGATTTCCAGAAGAAGAATGAGGAGTTGGACGGACAACGCGCTGCGCTCATGAGCAAGGCGACCGACGATGCGAAGATCGAACGTCAGAGGTTGCTTGAAGATGCACGCAAGGCGGCTGACGCATTGACTGCCAAGCGGCAGGAGTCGCTGAAACGCGAACAGCAGGACCTGAATGACCAAATCACGCGCCGGACGCAGGACGAAGTGTTCGCCATCGCACGCAAAGCGCTGGCGGATCTCGCCACGACGAGTTTGGAAGAACGAATCGGCGAGGTGTTCACCCGCCGCTTGCACGAGATGGATGACTCTGCGAAAGGCGTCCTCGGCGAGGCTCTGAAGACCTCTTCTGACGCCGCGCTAGTTCGAAGCGCGTTTGAACTGTCGTCCGAGCAGCGCGCTGCGATCCAGAATGCGGTCAACGAAACCTTTTCGGCTGATGTTCGCCTTCACTTTGAAACCGCGCCGGACTTGATCAGCGGCATCGAACTATCCGCGAATGGTCAGAAAGTCGCATGGAGCATCGCCGGGTATCTAGCATCTCTGGAGAAAAAAGTAGGCGAACTGCTGATAGAGAATGCCAAACCTAAACCCAAGGTAGAACCCAAGGTAGAACCCAAGGTAGAACCCAAGGTAGAACCCAAGGTCCAATGACCGCTGCGCCTGAAAGCTTGCTGAGTGTCTTCGAGAACGCATTTGCCGAAATCTGCCGGACCCGGGAGAACTTCACTGCGCCATTCGTGCCGCGTGAGGCGGGTACTATCACGAGTGTTTCCACCGGGATCGCACGCGTTTCCGGATTGCCCGGGGTGGGATTCGAGGAGTTGGTCCGCTTTCCCGGCAATGTTTTCGGCATCGCTTTCAATGTGGATGAGGACGAAACCGGAGTGGTTTTGCTAGGTGATTACTGGCATCTGCAAGCAGGCGATGAAGTCGAACGCTCGGGCCGGGTGATGGATGTGGCCGTGGGCGAGGGGTTGCTAGGCCGTGTGATCGATCCGCTTGGCAGGCCCCTTGATGGCAGCGGACCGGTTGATGCCGTTGAACGCAAACCCATTGAGCGACCTGCGGCGGCAATCATGGATCGTGCGCCGGTCACAGTGCCGCTCCAGACCGGCATCAAGGTCATCGACGCGGTCATCCCCATCGGTCACGGCCAACGCGAGTTGATTCTGGGTGACCGCCAGACGGGCAAGACCGCCATTGCGCTCGACACCATCCTCAACCAGCGCGGAAAAAACGTGCTCTGTGTTTATTGTGCCATTGGCCAGCGTGCCTCCGCCGTGGCGAAAGCGGTGGCCATCCTGCGGGAAAAAGGTGCCATGGACTATACCGTCGTGGTCGTTGCGGGGGGCAACGACCCTCCCGGACTCGCCTACATCGCGCCCTATGCCGCGACAAGCATAGCGGAGTATTTCATGGAGGCCGGCCACGATGTGTTGATCGTTTATGACGACCTAACACAGCATGCCCGCGCCTACCGCGAACTTTCGCTCCTGCTTCGCCGCCCTCCCGGACGTGAAGCGTTTCCGGGAGATATATTTTATATTCATTCCAGGCTGCTAGAGCGGGCGACCCATCTGAGCAAGGAACGCGGTGGCGGATCTCTCACTGCCCTACCCATCATTGAGACCGAGGCCCAGAACATTTCCGCCTACATTCCGACCAACCTGATTTCCATCACTGACGGGCAGATTTATCTTTCTCCAGCGCTGTTCGAATTGGGCGTGCTCCCGGCGGTTGATGTCGGCAAATCCGTTTCACGCGTTGGCGGTAAGGCGCAACGGGCGGTTTACCGAGCTGTGGCTGGCGACCTGAAACTCGCCTACGCGCAGTTCGAGGAACTCGAAACATTTGCCCGCTTCGGGGCCAGACTTGATGACGCCACCCGCAAAAGTATCGAGCATGGACGGCGCATCCGCGCCTGTCTCAAGCAGCCGGAATTTTCCCCGGTGCCCGTGCCCGCACAAATCGTCATCCTGCTGGCGTTGATAGAGAAACTATTTGATCCGGTGCCGATCAAGCGCATGAAGGAGGCCGAACATGCGGTGCATGAAGCTGCGGCAACTATCCCGGCTGAGGTGAGTGGGCGTTTTGAAACCGCTGACAAATTGAGCGATGAGGATCGCAAAGCCATCATTGAGATCGCCCGTCAAGCGCTCACGCCTTTCCAGCCTAAGCCGGAAGCAAAGGCAGCACCCAAGGAGAAGCCATGAGCGACACCACTGCAAGCCTGAGCCGGAAAATCAGCAGCGCTGGTGACCTCCAATCCGTCGTCCGCACGATGAAGGCCTTGGCTGCTGCGAGCATCGGACAATACGAACAATCGGTGCGTGCGATGGGTGATTACTATCGGACCTTGGAATTGGGATTGAGCGTATGCTTGCGGGCGAGCGGCCCCAAAATCTTGAACGTTGACAGAAAAGTCCCTACGCCCACGGTCTGCGCAATCGTGTTTGGCTCAGACCAAGGATTGGTAGGTCAGTTTAACGACATTATAGCAGATTTTGCGATCAAGTATCTCACCGTGTTGCCAAGAAAACCCCATGTATGGGTTGTCGGTGAGCGTGTTCATGCTCGCCTGGCGGATGCTGACCTGCCCCTGGCGGGTATCTTCCCTGTGCCTAATTCCGTCATGGCCATTACCCCGTTTGTCGGGCGCATGCTTATCGAGCACGAGATCCATCAAGGTCGTGGTCAAACCACTGAGCTTTACCTCTTCCACAACCGCCCCACGTTTGATGCGGTTTATGCGCCCGTCAGTCAACGCCTGCTGCCATTGGATGAAACGTGGCGGCATAATCTGGCAGTCCTGCCGTGGCCGACGAAAATCCTGCCGGAGGTCATGGGTGATAGTGTGACAACCATGGGCGCGCTCGTTCGTGGCTACCTTTTCGTCTCGCTTTTCCGGGCTTGCGCCGAATCCCTCGCAAGCGAAAACGCAAGTCGTCTATCAGCCATGGAACGGGCCGAAAGAAACATCGATGAACTATTGGAGACCCTGCATGGCTCATTCCACCGCTTGCGCCAAAGTGGCATCGACGAGGAACTTTTCGATGTGATCTCCGGCTTTGAGGCGTTGTCGGGGGGAAAGGGATCCGGTAGGGATTCACCCCATGGCGTATCCGTTCCACGACTGCTAGTGTGAAGGTCGTGCTGATTCTAATTCCCTTGAATGCTCAGTTCGAAAAACACTCATGAAAATCGGCTGTTTTCTGCAAGAATTTTCACAGAAATCACTCAAGAGAAATTTTAGAATTATATGAAAGTAATCCATTTTATTAAGGAAAACTCACAAGGCACTGTTTTGCTTGCCCGTCCCGTCACACGTCAGATGGTGTATGCGCGCACGATAGAACTTGCCTCGTCGGAGGGCAGGACTTCAGACGAGATCAGGCAGTGTGATTACGAGCAGGCAAAACGCGAACTCACTGGGGAATCGGACTTTGTCAAACAGCAGGCGTTATTCGATTTTAACGAATATTACTAACATGAACCCTGGCCATGCCAGCGCGACGTCACGCCCGTAAAAGTCTGAGAGACCTTTGACCCCGGCACTATAACATACGCAATCCGTATGATATCTTCGTGTGTTTTGAATAAGTGGAAGCTCCAGACTGTCCAGTTTTGGAGCTTCCGTGAGTTGGTGCAGCAATTTCGCAATAACAGGGACAGAACTTGCCGGATCTTAATAAGAGCGGGTCGTTTGCGTTTCGGTCGTGCTTGTACTCGGGTGCAGGGCGGTGCTGCGTTGAGTCGTTGTAGTTGTTGTGCTCGTTGCAGGCGCCACGGTCTGGGGTTTTGTTTCAACGGTCGTGCAGGCAGCAATAGACAGAACCGCGGCAGTGGCGATTGATAATTGAATTAGTGTTTTCATATTGTAATATTTCGTTAGCATGTCGTTCCCAATCATTTGATTTCGGGGTTGATACACGCTACGTTAGCGAAAGGGTGAAGACTATGGGGTGTTTCCCTACCCGCATGGCTTTGATCCGTATGCCTGATGATGGTATTGGAGTGCCCCCAAAATTTGATCCACTTCTTATGAGAGTTAGTTGTGGTGTGTTGTTATGTTCGTTTGGGATGGTGCAGTCGATCTGACAGCAGTATAGGAAATCGGGCGGGTCACCTCAAGCTCAGAAGAGCAAGGGTTGTTCACAGGTGCCGGGAGCCGAGAATGGGTCTGAAACTCGTCGGAGGCGCACGGTGCCTGTGAACAACCCGGTGTTGACAGGCACGCGGCAGCGAACTCCGAGGGCGTCAGGTCTCCAAGTGACGAGTGGGGGCGCAGGTGGTTATATTTGTGTCGGTGTTCCTTTCCCAGAACCTGGGCCTCCAGAAGGCATGTGAAGCTTTCCACATTGAGAAACTCGTCTCGAAACCTCGCGTTGAAGCTCTCGCTATAACAGTTTTTCCAGGGCGAACCCGGCTCGATGAAAAGCGTCTTGAACCCCCTTTTGCGCGATCCAATCCAAAAGAGACAACACCTCCAAAGCGGTGCCGCAGGCAGTGATCCTAGCTGCTACGAGCGGGATCAATCGCAGTTGCATGCGTGGCGAGTGGCGCAGAGGTAGCCAATGAGCGCCCCGACCCCGACGCTGATGGCGATAGTCTGATAGACATGTTTATGCACTGCGACATCGGCAGCATGAGTGCCCTTGAACGCTTGCTGGCAGGCGCTGACATACATTTCCTTGCCGTGGTCCAGCATCCCAGTGAGCTGGTTGCAAGCTTTGTCGATTTTGGCTTCGGCCATATCGGCGGTGGCGGATATCAGCGTTTTGGCATGCCGCGTCAGATGGTTAAGGTCATCGCCTGTTGTTTGTGTTGCTTGTGTGTTGGAATTCATGGTATGGGTGTTATTGTTATGGTGGGGAAGTGGATCACATTCTTGCGTGAAACTACCGCAACTTAGGCTGGCAGCGGCATGAGCACTATGGGGTGTTTCCCTAATTTTGGACTCGCATGCCAAGAGCACAAATTAACTCGACTTTGGTTTTATCAGCAGCAGCACGATCCCTCCAATCAGCGCGAACGCGCCGAAAATAGGCGGGACAAAGTGGGTCTCCGTGGTTGCGATGCGTAGCCCGAGGAAGTGGATGGTTTCTCCCGGAGTGGTGAAAGTGATGCCGGAGTAGGCAAGCACCACAATACCCGCGATAATCAGCAGGATCGAAATGGAGAGTTTGGCATTCATGATATTATTTTCAGTTTGAGGAATTTGCCCAGGGGCTGTGAGATCCCAGGGTGGCGCTGCCGGTACGGTTTGTTGGAGTGTTTATCCCTATCTGATCGCGATCAATAAGCATCGCATGGCTCACTCACGATTATATTCTGGCGTTACAGTTAGTTTTTCACGGTCATGTTATTGACCACGCTGTTCACGCCGCGGGTGTCGGTGGCCAGTTTGGTCACCAGACTCCGCTCGTCGGCGTTCTTGGCCACGCCGGTGATCGTCACCCAGCCGTCCGTGGTTTTGATTTCCGTGTTGAGCATATTTGTCGACCGGTGAGCTAATAAAGACACCTTGATCTGGGCGGTGATCGATGCGTCATCGATTGATTCCATGAGCGTCTTTTGGGGGTCGCTTGATTGTGAGGCGACCGTCATTTCGTTCTTTACCGAGTTGACGCCTTCCACGTCAGCGGCGTATTCGGTTGTCAGTACCTTTTGAGCCACAGTGGCTGCCTCGCCGCGCAGGAAGACCGCGCCATCCCGGGCAATCACCTGAGTCGCGGCGGCGCTGACGTCGCGGTGATACATCAGCGCGGTTTTGACTTTCAGAATCAGCCACATGTCAGAGTTGGCGGGCGGGATCTCGCCTACAATCTTGAGCAGGTTGTCCACACTGGTGACTCCGGGCAGGCTGGCTGCGGTGTGTTGCGCCAGCAATTTGTGCAAATTGCTGGAAACCGTCCCTGACAAAGTGACCACCCCGTCGTTGGACTCTGTTTTCACTGAATCATCCTTGAGGTATGTTTTGAACACGTATGAATTGTTCGCTGTCGAAACGATGCGGTTATCGGTCTCGGAGGCACACAGCGACAAATTAACGACTAACAATATTACGCTTGCGACCAAGGTCGTGAATGCTCCGGTTTGTTTTGTTTTCATTTTATGGTCTTTCTGTAGTGTGTGTTCTTGATTAACGAGAGTAGTCAAGAACCACACGCTGCATTGCTCAGGGCATACCGGCTATGGGGTGTAGTGCTACTTCCAACATAGAAAGCGAGCATTGGCGCGGGGCTTGCGGTTATCCGGACAAGCCTAGAAATGGGGCACGGTAGGGATTCACCCCATGGGCAAGACGTGTAGCCGAGTGTAGATACTGACAGTCGGATTCAGCGTGTGCTTGGTGGCACGGATTAGAATCTCAATCAATTGAAAGAACGATCATGTTAATCAAAGCAAAATCCCTCAAAGGAAACACATTGGAAAGTCTCGACGGTGAGATTGGTAAGGTCATTGAATTCTACTTCGACGACAACCACTGGGCGGTTCGTTATCTGGTGGCCGACACGGGAAACTGGCTTACTGGCAGGCAGGTGTTGATCTCTCCGTATGCGCTGGTGGCCTCAGTTTATCCAGACGAGCACATCGCCGTTAATCTGACCAATGAACAAATTGAGAACAGCCCTTCTTTGGATACCGATAAACCCGTGTCACGCCAGTTCGAAATGGACTACAGCGAATATTTTGGGTGGCCGTTGTATTGGGGCGGCCCCTACATGTGGGGTGCTTACCCGGACCTTGTGCATGACATCAACCGATGGAGCGCACCTTCGAGAAAGGCGAAAGCATGGGATCCGCACTTACGCAGTACCGATTCCGTGAGGGGACACCACGTCCAGGCCTCCGACGGTGAGATAGGCCACGTCGAGGATTTTGTCATCGATTCTGACAATTGGTCGATTCGTTATCTCATCGTCGATACACATAACTGGTGGCCCGGTAAAAAGGTCTTGATTGCCCCGCAATGGATTAACCGCGTGAGCTGGGATGAGGCTAAAGTTTTCGTCAATCTTCACCGCGAAACCATTCAACAAGCACCGGATTTCGACGGCTATCTCACCATCACTCGTGAATACGAAAAGAGCTTGTTCCAGCACTATCAGCGCAATGGATACTGGACAGGAATCGCCCAACAGCATAGCCGCCGGGTTCACGGAGGTAAACTCTGATGCTGATCGCATTACTGGTTGCCGTGCTGGAGTTAAGGCAGTCGATCCGAGTATGGATTACTGCATCCAGGAGGGGATATATCCTGTATTGCACATGAGTGAAGCCGTATTGAAAATCAACAACCTCTCCCGCAGCTTCGGCGGGTTTACTGCTGTCGATGCGCTAACATTCAGTGTCAACGCAGGGGAAATATTCGGTTTGCTCGGCTCCAACGGGGCAGGCAAGACCACCACTATTAAGATGCTTAATATGTGGCTGTAATGTGAAAGAAACAGCAGGTTGTGATATTGGAACCGCCGAACGGTAGGTGAACTCCCCATAGCGAGTATAATAATTGCATGTGATCATCACTTCACATGGAAATAAGGCGAATCGTCTATGCTCACAATCTATTGATCGAAGTGATCATAAGAATCCAGGGCACCATGTAAGAATAGAAAAAACAGTTAACAAAAGAAATATCATGAACATGCTACTCAGCAAAGAAAAGAAAAGTGATAAGGAAATTAAAAATGACGTGCTCTCCGAACTCAAATATGAACCACGCGTGAAGACCACCGACATAGGTGTCTTGGTGAAAGATGGAGTTGTAACCCTTGAAGGATTCACGGCTTCTTACAGTGAAAAGTGGGAAGCTGTTCGCGCGACTAAACGCGTGTCTGGTGTGAGGGCCGTGGCGGATGACATCAAAGTAAAGCTCGCCGGCTCCCATGACCGAACCGATGGCGAGATTGCAGCCTCAGCGGCAGACCATATCGGATGGTCTGTTTCAGTTCCCAAGGACAAGGTGGGCATCACGGTTCAACATGGCTGGGTCACGCTCTCCGGACAAGTGGAGTGGTGGTATCAGAAAAATGCCGCGGAAAATTCAGTTCTTTATCTTACAGGAGTCAAGGGTGTTACCAACTTGATCACCATTAAATCGATGGCCGATGCTTCGGGAATAGAAGCTTCGATTCTGAAAGCCTTTGAACGCACCGCGCTTCTTGAATCTCACAAGATAGAAGTTGAGACTTCCGGGAACAAGGTAACCCTTCGTGGGAAGGTCCGAAATTACGCGGAAAAAGAAGAGGCTGAGCGAGCCGCTTGGGCAGCTCCGGGTGTCAATTCCGTTGAAGACAAAATCAAGGTGGAGGGGTTTTGGGGAATCACCGACTAATTTCCATCTGATTCAAGTTTCATTTGGCGGCGGCTGTCTTCGTGATAGCCGCCGTTTTGCATCCGGGTGAAATTGGCCCATGATGAATTAGGGTAACACCCCATAGCAACTGATCGAGTCAAGACATAGAGTCAAGGCGGTTGACCAAACTTGATCGACCACCGAAAAAAATACACAGTCATCCCACAGACTGTGCATGAGTTGGCCTGAGCCTTGATTTCACAAGGCAAGTGGTGGCGTTTCGGGTTGTTGGCGATTGCGACTTTTTTCAGACAGGTTGATATCTTGCTTACATGGCGGGCCTCTGCTGTCCCATGAGGTTATGACTTCGCAGGAGATAATCCCGGCAACCACGCGTCACTGAGCGCTCCTATTACCCTGAATTGTCCCGATGCTGTCCCATAGGATTTCAACAAAGCCAACAGGTCGAGCCGTTCCCACAGTGCAGAACGTGTCACGGCAAAAAGCCGTGTGAAGCTGTGCCCCCATTCTGACAAATGCGCCTGGAAGCGCAGCAGCACATACACCAGCAAAGCCGCATATACCTGCCAGCGCACCGCGTTGGCACTATGACCAAGAAAGCTGCCAAGCTTGAGGCTTTGCTTCACCTGCTTAAAAAACACCTCGATGTCCCAGCGGCGGCGATAGAGATCACACACCGAGCGCGGACTCCACACTAGGTTGTTGGTGATGAACACCATCACGCGCCATTGATCATCAACTTCCACCCAGGCCTCAACCCTCCTGACCTGCATCCCTTTGTGTTTGCCCTTGAGCACAACAAGCTGGTCCTTGATGACATTGTCGTGGCCCGTGGTGAGATTCTTGAGGGCACGGTATAGCATCTTGTCCTTGGCCCGCGTGACCCATTGCACGCCGCGTGCGTCAAGATCGGCAAGGTGTGCAAAATCCACATAGGCCTTGTCGAAAACCACGATTTCCCCAGAGGCAATGCCTGCGCAGACCTCGCGGGCACGCTTGCTGTCATGTTGCCCGGCGGTGTCGACGATGGCAAAGGATGGCAGGAAGCTGTGCAGATCGAGCCGCAGGTGCATCTTGGCTGCGGCCTTGCGCCTGCGGTGTTTGGCCCAGTCCATGCAATTGGCCACCAACTGCATCACCGTGGAGTCCACGGCGTGGATCCTTACCTTGAAGCGACGCAAAAGACCCTTACCCTTGCGCCCCGAGGCAAAGCTGGGACTTGCTTGCTGTAGGTGGCCCATCACAGACCAGAAAAGCTTTTCGATGAAATCCGCGCTGCGTTGCTTGTTGGCGTTGGATAGAGTGTTGCGCGTTGGCGGGGCGACTCCGAAGCGTGTGAGCACATGGGCCTTGAGACGCAGCCAGTCGCAAACATCGTTGAGGCCAATGGCGTGGGAGAGTTGGGCAAAGAGCATCGCCGAAAGGTGGCTCAATACCGTGAAAGTTCTGGCTTTACCTTCCACGCCCGTTTCACGGGCATGCCGGTTGATCATTTCACGAGGAATGAGGTTGAGAATCTGCTTGAGAACGACCACATTGGCGCGGGTTGGTGTTTTTTTGTTCATTTCACCCTGTCGAGTGACAGGGATTCCAATCTAACACCATCCCATTTTCAGATCTCAATTATGCCTTCCTGTGGGATGGCTGTGAAAAAAATATTATGAAAATATACCATATTCGCCAATCTGTGCTGTTTGTAGCAGCAGGTTCTCTCATTCTTCCCTGCATGTCCGTGCGTGCGTCCGAAATGGATGATCGCATAGAATCTGCTGCAGCCAACTCCTATGTCTACAAGACTTACCTCAAAGACGATGCGGTAGTGACCAAGTCCGACAGCGGGGTGGTTACTCTCTCGGGAACGGTTAAAGAAAGGTTTCACAAATCATTAGCCGCGGACACTGTCGAGGGACTTCCAGGTGTGAAAAGCGTGAGCAACATGATCGTTTTCACGGAAGAGACGCCAATTGACAATTCAGACAGATGGCTGCGTCTGAAAGTGGAAACAGCGCTTCTGTTTCATCCAAATGTCAGTCCCCTCACAATCAAGGTCTCGGCAGAAAACGGTACCGTGTATTTGCGTGGTGTGGCTTCCGATATGGAAGAGAAGGAGTTGGCCACGGAATACGCCGGAGATGTGGATGGTGTCAAAGTTTTGATGAATGAAATGACGCTTTCGAAGTCTCCAGCCGAGCCTCGCCGGACATTGGGTGAAAAAATAGATGATGCGTCGGTGACCGCTTTGGTCAAAGCATCCCAACTGGCACATCTCTCTACCAGTACAATCAGGACGAACGTCACAACGAGAGAAGGCATTGTGACCATCACCGGCGTGGCGAACAGCGCCTCTGATAGGAAGCACATCACAAAAATGGCATCTGACATTAGCGGTGTCGTAAAGGTTGAAAACATTATGTCGATCAAGGACAAATGAGATGATTCAACAGTGGCATGCGTATGATGCGTGTGCCACGCGCTTTCATGTTTCCCGGGGCTCGTCCCTCACATGGCCTTGGGAACAAATACACGGTCTTGCAAAGCGACAAGCACTCAACGTGTTTTTTCGAGACTCTCTCCCCATGAAGTCAAACACTCACGATACAACCAAGCACCGAGAACGCAAAGCAATGGGCAATGAGGCGATCATCGCAACCGATCTGACTAAATGGTTTGGAGAAGACGAGACCAAGGTGACAGCCGTGAATTGTGTCGGGCTGGTCGCGCACTTTGGAGAAATGCTTTTTATCGTTGGCCCTTCCGGTAGTGGCAAGACCACAATGCTCAGCATGATCTCTGGTATCCTGCGCCCCAATGTGGGCAAGGTAACCGTAAAGGGTGCCGATATCTGGAGCCTGAGCAACGACCAGTTGGCTGATTTTCGTCTGAACACGATCGGCTTCGTGTTTCAAGACTATCATCTTTTCCCCCGCTTGACCACGGCCGAGAATATCGCAATTCCGCTGATACTAAAGCAGCGTAATTGGAACGAATCAATCATCGAGGCTAGAAAAGAACTGGAGATCGTCGGTCTGAAAGGCAAGGGAGAGATTCTGCCAGTTAAACTTTCGGGCGGCGAGCAACAGCGGGTGGCGATTGCGCGCGCGATCATCAGCAGTCCGGATATCCTCATCCTCGACGAACCGACAGCATCATTGGATGGAGATACCGGGAAAATGATCATCTCTTTCGTGAAAGAGAAAATTCTCAATGAAAATCGCTGCATCCTGATTGTCACCCATGATGCGCGCATCAACGAATATGCGGATAGAATACTCCATATGGAAGATGGGCATCTCACTGCAGCAGACAAGGGAACTGAATGAATACGGACGAGTCCAAACCTGAGGTCAAATCACCCATAACCAGTCCTGATGTGATCGAGTCGCCTCCGGGAGCCAAGGAATTAAAACCCAAGAGGGGACTCAGGAACAAGATTATCTTTGCGCTATCGGTATTGGGAATATTGGTCGGATTGATTGGTGCCTACATTTTCGGGCTGGAGCGGAAGCCCCAGCCCCCCGTGTTTAAACCGGTCAGCAACCCATATGAGTCAGCTATTTATGCCAATGGCATGATAGAGAGCAACCAGGCGAGCGGTGAAAACGTCAATATCTACCCCGAGGTTGCGGGGCAGATCAACAGGGTGCTGGTGGGTGAAGGTCAAAAGGTGTCGGCCGGCACTCCGCTATTCACCATAGACGATTCCGTTCAGAGTGCCAACACAGAGCAGTTGAGGTTGCAGTCCGAAGCTGCGCTGACGCTTTTGGATGAACTCAAGGCTCAGCCAAGAAAAGAGACGCTCGCGATTGTAACAGCGCAATTGGAACAGGCGCAAGCCAGCTTGAAATTGGCCCGGGACCAGTATGACAAGGACCTCACTACCTATAACATAGCTTCGCAGTCGATAAGTAAGAACACGCTGGATACCGCGAAAGACACCGTCATTCAGGCGTCGGCGGCAGTGGATGTGGCCAACAAGCAATTTGAACTGACCAAGGCTGGCGCATGGAGTTATGACATCGTGAATCAGCAGAAACAGTACGGGGCGATCCAGCAGGCTTACCATGCGGCCAACGAGTTGCTAAAAAAATATTCGGTCAAGGCGCCGGTTGACGGTGTTCTGCTGGCCGTCAATGTGGCGGTCGGAAGCTATGTGTCGTCGCAGGGTAGCTACGACACATATACCGGACTATTCGATCCGCTCGTGGTCATGGGAGCGCCACAAGAGTATCTGGAGGTGCGCTGTTATATCGATGAGATACTTGTTTCGCGCTTGCCGCCTGCGGGACATATCCGCGCACAGATGTCGATCCCTGGCACGGACACCAAAGTGCCGCTTGAGTTCATCCGGGTGCAGCCGTATATTTCGCCCAAGATTGAGCTGTCGAATCAGCGTCAGGAGCAAGTGGATCTGCGGGTGTTGCCGGTGGTTTTCCGGTTCGAGAAAAAGGAGTCCCCTGTCTATCCAGGCGAGTTGGTAGATGTATTCATAGGACAACAATAGACAGCAAGAATGCGATGAGCAAAGTCCGACCATCATTCCCGCAACATGTAATGTCGAAGGAAGGTGCACCATGAAATACACTGGCATTCTGCGAATCGGATTTAAACTACTGGTCAATGATAAATCCAAGTTCTCCGCACTATTGATTGGCATCACCTTTTCCGTCTTTCTAATGATGCAAATGACCGCGATGTTCGCCGGCATTCTCAACCGCGCCTTTTCTCCGGTCACTAACATCGGTGCGGCTATGTGGATCATGGACCCGGCTGTGAATACCGCCACCAGTCCTATTCCAATGCCCGGCTATGTTCTGGACGCGGCGCGCAGCATGGACGGGGTTGGTTACGCTGTGCCGCTCTTCATGGGGGGCGCGATGGTCAAGCTCACGAGCGGCACATATCAATCAGTCAATATTGTCGGATTGGACGATGAAAGCCTCTTTGGTCGCCCTGAACTCGAACAAGGCAATATTCAGGACATCTACGCCGATAACACGTTTCTAGTGGTCGATGACGCGGAATTCTCCAAGCTGGAGAACCCGCAGATCGGCACTTCGTTCGAGCTTAATGATCATAGGGGCACGATTGTGGGCATCGCAAGGGTCGTCTCTAACGGACTGAACGGAGTGCCAACCCTCTACACCACCTACAACCGTGCAATCGAATATCTTCCCACGACACGTTTCACCATGTCCTACGTTCTGGTGCAGCCAAAAAGCGATGCGGAAGTGGCACGCATCAAGCGACAAGTCGCCAAGCTCGGATATGTCGCGTTTACCAAGGAGGAATTCAATAAACGTATAACGGATTACTACACCTACAAGACCGGTATCGGCACCAATATCCTGCTGATGACAATTATTAGCTTTGTCGTAGGATTGACAATTTCTGGCCAGACCTTTTACACGTTCATTCTCGAAAATCTGGAGAAATTCGGCGCTCTGAAAGCCATCGGTGCCAAGGGACGCGAACTCATCTATATGATCATGTACATGGCTGTCTTTACCGCTCTGACTGGCTATGGCCTGGGCATTGGACTGGTGACACTGATGATCATGGTCGCCAAATCCAGGCTACCCAATTACGCGGCGACGATCACATTCTGGAACCTGGGTCTGGCCTTCGGCATGGTTTTGCTAATCGCCGCCATCTCCAGCTACATCGGGATTCGCAAGGTCCTCAAAATAGAGCCCTTCGACATCTTCAGGGGCTAATAAATGCGGTACCCGGACATCCAATCTTCCCGGACAAGATTCATGCTGATTGCAAAAAGGTTTACACCTAAATTGTGGTTGATAGAGACCTGAGATCCCCGACCAAATACAGATCTCGCCTATAACCTGCCAGCATTGCGGAAACCGCAATGCTGGCCCCGCCAAGATGGCGGGGGCGTTGCCGCGGGCCTGTGCAGCTGGCCCATGCGAAAGCGAAAGCAGCAAGGAAGAAGACGATTAAATCCTCGAGACAACCCGCTTCCTGAATCTTAACATACCGACAATTCCAACGCCCAACATAATAGCGCTACCAGATTCCGGCACGTTGATGCTATTATAATTCAGGGTCACAGCGCCGTTGCGTGCCAGTGCCTGACCTTCTATCGTTGCGCCCGCATCCAGCGAGATAGATGTCAGCGCCAGAATGCTTCCCGAAAACTCACTGTAGGTTCCTAGCGTTGCCGAGCTGCCTACCTGCCAAAAGATATTGTTGGCTTGGGCTCCGTTGATGAGGTTGATTTTGCTGTTGGATGCGGTGATGAGAGTGGATGCGGTCTGGAAAATCCAGACGGCACTTGAATTTCCCTGAGCGTCTAGCGTCAGATTTCCTGAAATGAAGAGTGAACCGCTCCCGTTGTAAACTCCGGAGTTCAGTGTGCCAATGAGATTGTAGCCATCGGCATAATTGACGTCGTAGGGGCGTCCGGCCGCATCGTTATATGCCGTGGCCAGATCAAATTTGGCACCCTGCGTTACCCCATCCCCCTCATGATTCACGCCGCTAAGGACCACATTGCCCAAACCAGTGATGGAAGGGGTTGGAAACGTCCCGATATCCCCGGTGATCAAGGTCGAATTGACTGCGCCCGCGACTGTGATTCCCGAACCGGCCAGCACCGCGAAACCGGAGGCAGTGCCGAGGTTTACGGCGGTCACCGCCGCCGTAGTGGACGGTAGCGAGAGGCTCGCCACCAGTGTTAAGGCTAGTGGCCACCTTATGGGAATGTGTCGGCCCGGTAAGCCTCTAGACCGGCCTGCAGAAAGATAAGGGGGTATCTAGATCACCGTGGGAGGCTTGGCAAAGAGCGAGTATATGAACTCTCTCATCCTTCACAAGGCGTGGGTCAAATAATTGACCTACAATTGCCCTAGCGTCATTCATGATGGCTTAAAAAAATCGTAATACCTTGATGATCAGTGGGCCCGCACGGATTTGAACCGTGGACCAAGGGATTATGAGTCCCCTGCTCTAACCGCTGAGCTACAGGCCCCAGTAGGGATTTGGACGATTTTCCATGTGGAGTGCATACCGAAAATGCATACCTACCTTGCAACAGACAACAACGCCATGCAATCCATAGCGCAATTCTCCAAATCCAAGGTTCAGTGTCTCGTCCGTCATCGGGGTGGCAATTACTACGCCACCGCCAAGGTGGGCGGCAAGGTGATTCGTAGGAGTTTGGACACAGACGACTACGCCACCGCGAAAAACAGACTGCCTTCTGTGCTGGACTAAATGAGAGGAGCCAAGAACGCCATTCCCCGCCGCGAGATGGAAGCGGCAGGCCCGCCCCGCCATTCTGCCGTGAAAGCACTACTTCAGATATCCGATGGGGAAGAAGATGCATCCGACGTCCAATCCATCATAGAATCCCTGCGGGCATACCTCCTCACCTGATAAACAGGCCTGAAACAGGACGATTGCCGCACGATTGCCCAAGCGGTAGCACGACAAATAGCTCATCAGCGTAAGTGCGCGAGTGCTCCATGTGATTCTTAAAGTGTTCGACGGTCCCAATTTCCCATTCACAACTTGTAACAACGTCTATTATGCGGAATCGGATTGAATTTCAAACCATTGGAAATGAAGGAGTAACGGGAATTCTGCCAATAATGAAGAATTCTGCTAGGGTTTCAAAAATCGTGCCGTGAGAAGCAAGGCTATGAATTACAATGGGTTGCGACGGAAATTTTTTATCATTGAAACCGGCAAAATTCAGCCTGCCGTTTGAATACTTGTTTTGGAGAGGCTAATTCACTGAAAATGCCGGGCAACGGTGCCAAAGAATCAATCAACAATCTCCTCGCAGTCCGGCACCTACATTCCTAGTTTTTCTCAATCCTCTTGCCTCGCTACATTTTTCGTCACCTAGATCGGAACATGCAATGTGGCCAACCCTATTTTGAATTCCAATGAAAAACATCAAGCATAATTCACTGTCATGGGTGCTGATTGCAGTCTTGTGTTGCATGGTTAACGTTCTATCAGCTCAAATATTCGAGAATTTCGTTTACACGACATCTGCTGGAGCCGTCACTATCATAGCCTATACTGGTCACGGTGGGGCGGTGAGCATTCCAGCCACAATCAACGGCCTGCCGGTCACCAGTATCGGCACATATGCATTCTCTAGCGCCTCCATGGGACTGATCAGCGTCACCATCCCCTCCAGCGTCACCAGCATTGGGGATTTCGCATTCGCGTCCTGTATAGCCCTGACCAGCATCACCATCCCATCCAGTGTCACGAGCATTGGAGATTACGCGTTCATGTCCTGTGTTCGACTATCAGGTTTTACAATTCCAGCAAGTGTCACCAGCATCGGAAGTCAGGCGTTTTACAACTGCAGCCGCATGTCAGAAATCACAGTAACTTCGGCTAATCCCGCCTACAGCAGTTTGAATGGGGCGCTATTCAACAAGCCTCAGACTACACTCATCGTCTGTCCATGCGGAAAGACTGGCAGTTTCAATATTCCTTCCAGCGTCACTAGCATCGAAACGCTTGCTTTTTCACACTGCTTCAGTCTTTCAACCATCACAGTGGATTCAAGTAATCCCTGCTATAGCAGTTTAAACGGGATTTTGTTCGATAAGACACAAAGCACACTCATCCAATGCCCCTGCGGAATGTCCGGAGACATCTCTATACCCACTAGCGTCACCAGTATCGGTAGCAGTGCGTTTGAATCCTGCTCCAGCCTGACCAGCGTGACAATCCCACCCAGCGTCACCAGCATTGGGGTATCCGCTCTCTCTGGCTGCGGTGATCTGATAGCAATCACGGTGGACTCATCCAATCCCAGTTATAGCAGCTTGCTGGGAATGCTATTCAACAAAAGCGGCACCACTCTCATCCAATGTCCGTGCGGAAAGTCCGGTGCCATCTCTATACCCACGAGCGTCACCTGTATCGGGGACGGCGCGTTTGATTCCTGCACCGGTCTCACCAGCATCACAATCCCCTCTGGCGTCACCACCATCGGAGACTCTGCTTTCTCCGACTGCACCTTACTGACTGGCGTGACTATCCCCGCTGGCGTTACAAATATTGGGGACGGTGTGTTCTTTTACTGCACCAGTCTAACCAGCATCACAATCCCTTCTGGCGTCACCAACATCGGGGACAATGCTTTCTTCAACTGCACCTTACTGACTGGCGTCACTATCCCCGCTGGCGTTACAAGTATCGGGTACGATTCTTTCTATGGCTGCGGTCTGACCAGCCTCACAATCCCGTCCAGCGTCACTATCATCGGAGACTCTGCGTTTTCATTCTGCACCGGCCTTACAAGCGCCTACTTCTTGGGCAACGCTCCGACAATGGATTCGTCTGTTTTTGCGGGAACTGCCAGCGGATTCAAAGTCTATTACTACGGCAGCAGCAACAGCGGATTCACCACGCCAACCTGGAATGGCTACACGGCGGTCAATCTTGGCAACTCTCCAGTAGTCACTTGGCTAACTTTAAATGGATTTAATACGAACACGAACCTGCTGAGCACGCCGAATAACGATGGTGTCAGCCTGCTAATGGACTATGCTCTCAATCTGAACCCGACCAAGGATCAGGCTCCCAATCTGCCCAAAGCAGTGCTGACGGGCGGAAACCTGAATTACACCTTTTACGCTGGCAACACAGATGTGAGCTATCAGGTGGAGGCCAGCACGGACCTCAAGACTTGGAGTTCAGCGGGCGTCACGGTGTCCGCCCCGGATGGCAACGGCAATTGCACGGCGACAGTGCCGCGATCCAGCGCTCCGGTTTTCCTCCGGTTGGTGGTGACGCACTGAGTTTTTACTAATTGGAAAAAGAGTTTGCCGACAAGGTCCATTGGATCAGGAGATTTTCTGTTAAATGCATACCTCCGTGCATACCTGACCCCGAAAAAGTATGCATTTTGGGGTATTTTGGGCCATTTTCCGCTAGAAAAATTTGCTGTAAGTCCTTAAACAAGAGAGAGATGCAAAGGATTGAAAAACGGCGGTTCCTGTTTATGAGTCTCCTGCTCTAACCGCTGAGCTACAGGCCCTAATGTCTGGTCATCAATGGTTTATGACAAGAAATTGGATTTGGAATCTATTTGAGACTGCCCGAATTAACACCCAGATGGGAAAGTGTCGGCCAGCGCTCGGGGGGACGGTATTGGCCAGTCAGTCCGGACACAAGCTTGAATGGGGTGGAAAAACGTTGTCCGGGGGCAGGTAATCTCATGGGGTAGGGTCTCACAGTAGGCCCGAGCGGAAGTCTTTCCGCGCATGAGCCTACTCGTGACCTGTTCCTCTTATTTAGATAGTGGCAGAATTCAGGACATTCTTTTCTTGATTAGGACATCCTAACGTTATCGCTTCTTGCCAAATCCGCAGGCATTTTCTATTTATATCCGGTTTGCATTCACTTTATCCAGGGCGGAAAGAGCGAGGCGGCCACCATGAAGCATATATCTTGACAGGAATGATTTGATTGCCTGTAAGAAACAAAAGACTAACAACAACAAGCCATGAAAATCCAAACGAAGATCAGCAATATAATCCGTTCGATGGTTGCCTTTGCTTTCGGACTTATTTGTTGCACTGCCATTGCCGCGGACACGCTGCAATCGCTCAATTCTCAAATGCAGCAGCTTCAAGCTGAAAGAGTTGCCCATAATAGCCATAAACCCGATCCAAAGAACGCGGCCGCTGTGAATGCCTGGAATCAGGAAGGCAGGAATCTTGAGGCCAAAATAGCGGATTTAAATGCCAGAATTGCGGCGTATAATGCGAGTCATTCAGGTAAAAAATAATATAGCTTCCGCGTTGGGTCTAGCAGACAAGTCGTTGTTTTTCATGCGTGGGATGCGTTCTGGGAATTGAACGTTATTCCGTGAGAGTTGCCGACGCGAGCGGTGCGGGGAGAGTCCCATGCTGACAGTTGGCATAGGATGGGGTGGACTGCGCTTGACCCGGAGAGTGACAGGCGCTAAGCCCGTTGATTGTCAATGAATCCACCCGTTCGCCGAGTTAGTGTTGTTTCCCGCGGAGTCGCGGTTGGCCTATCCGTGGCAATTATGGGGATGGTGGGGGCGGTCGATTATTTCACGGGTTTTGAGATGTCGTTTTCCGTCTTTTATCTGATAGCCATTTATCTTTCGTTCTGGCTGGTGGGAAAGCGGGAGGCATATGTCATCGCATTTCTGAGCATTGTCATATGGGCGGCCGGCGACTGGGCCGCGGGCTATTCCAAGCCGTACATCCTGATATGGAACGCTGTGATCACCATGATATTTTACGTCATTGTGCTGGCGCTGCTGTCATGGCTGAAATCCACCCGGGAGACGCTGGAAGAGCGAGTCAAGGAAAGCACGGCGGCACTCAGGGAAGAAATGGCCGAACGCGGGAGGCTCGAGAAAGAAATCCTGGGCATCAGCGAGAACGAGAGGCAGTTGATCGGGTTTGAACTGCATGACAATCTGTGCCAGCACCTAACAGGAATTGCCATTGCCGCGCAAAATGTCGAGCAAGACCTGCTAACGATAGACAATCCCAAGACAGCCGCCGATGTCGGGCGGCTTGTGGATCTGGTGGAGGAGGGGATAGTGCTGGCGAGAGACATCGCCCGGGGGCTTGCTCCCATGCATCTTGAAGCGGAGGAATTGACAGACGCCTTTGAGGAACTGGCGTCCGCCATCAGCAACAGACTGAAAATTGACTGCCGGTTCGAGCATGAGGGCATCGTGTGTGTGGATAGCGCCGCGACCGGTATTCACCTTTACCGCATTGCCCAAGAGGCTGTGACAAACGCGGTCCGGCACGGGCGGGCGAAGCATGTCGCCATCCGGTTGGAAGAGACCGAGGATAGCGTGCGTCTAACAATAAAGGACGACGGATGCGGGTTGACTGATCCGCCGGAGTCGGCTAAAGGTTCGGGACTGCGCATCATGAGGCACCGGGCCAACCTGATTGGAGCCGGCTTCTCGATCCAGTCCCATCCCGGGTGTGGCATGGTAGTTGCCTGCTCGTGGAACAAAGCTACTTCCTTAAACCATCCTGATGCTGATGAGCAGTAAGCGACGAATCTTTCTGGTTGATGACCACCCGCTGGTATGTGAGGGCTTGACCGAGATGATCAACCGCCAGAGAGACATGGAGGTTTGCGGGGAGGCGCACAGCGCGGCTGAGGCGTTGCAGGCGATACAAGAACTGAGGCCGGATGCGGCGCTGGTGGATCTTACTCTGGCCAGCGGATCGGGTCTTGAGTTGATCAAGGATCTGAGGGTTTGTTGTCCGGAAACGGTGTTGGTGGTTTTGTCAATGCACGATGAATCCACCTATGCGGAACGTGCCCTGCGTGCCGGGGCCCGCGGTTATGTCATGAAGCGGGAGGCCACCAAGAAAGTGATACTTGCCCTGCGGCAGGTTCTTGAGGGAGGCATTTTTGTAAGTGATGCATTCGCAAGGGCGATGACAGAGAAGCAGATCGAGGCCCACATGCCCAAAAAGGGAACTTCGATCAGTTCACTTAGTGACAGAGAGTTGCAGGTATTCGAGATGCTTGGAACGGGAGCGCAAACCCGCGACATTGCCCAATCCCTCAATATTTCTTTGAAAACCGTGCAAACCCACTGTGCTCGAATGAAGGAGAAACTGGGAGTCGGTTCTTTGAATGAGTTGATGAGGGAGGCTATTCGCTGGGTGGAAACCGAAAGACCCAAGTGAAGCTTGCATTGGTTACCAAAAGTGTCTGCCTGCCCTGAGCCATAGATCCAGAGACGTCAGTCCCCGAGCTTGTCGAGGGGGCCTGTCGAGGGGCGAAGTCGAAGGTTCTCGGCCCGGTTCATCAAAGCCGCTTGACCAGCCGACCTGTTTCGGGCTATATTCGTCAAGCCGCTTCATTGGATGGATTCATGTCCAAGCTATCCTGACAATTATTTCATCCCCTAATCACTCTGCCGTAACACCAACCACAACCACACTCATGGGATTTATCGGAATGTTGTCGATGCCGGAAATGGTGATGATTTTCATCGTTCTCCTGCTGCTTTTCGGGGCGAAAAAACTGCCGGAGCTCGCCCGCGGAGTGGGCAAGGCCATGGGCGAGTTCAAAAAAGCACGGGAGGAGTTCGAGAAAGAAATCACGCACGCGGTAAAACATGCGGAGTCTGAAGTGATTACCACGAAGGAACCTGCCGCCACGGAGCCCGTGGAAAAACAAGCCGTCGCTTCTCCCCCGGACTCAGGACCACCCGTGGACCATGGCTTGCATTGAGGTCGTTCAGGACAAGTGAACCGGTCTGCCTTTATTTCAAAGGTTTGATAGAAATGTTGCGGAACATCACGGGATCGTCGTGGCCCGCGAATCCGAAGTTTCCTGAGGTGCGATCCTTTCCAGGATGTGCGCTGTCGGCCATGAACTGTGTCACCTTCGCGACGTCAGCGTCCACAACCACCACGCCGTTCATCTCGACTTTGATCTTGGAGCCTTTCACGGTGACTTCCTCGTAGTTCCAGTCACCGAGCGGACGCAGATAGTTGCGGTGCGCGGCGACCATGCCGTATATCGATGAGCAGTATTGGCGCGGGTCCAGCTTGGCATATTGGGGCGCGGTGTCGTCGAGTATCTGCAGTTCGCACATGCCCACGTATGCGGTGTCGCCCTCGCCCGGGTAACGGATGGCCAATCCGTTATTTCCGCCGGGTGGCAGTTTGAACTCAACACGCGCGATGAAATCACTGTATTTGGCTTGGGTGTGGATAGTCCCCCCCTTATGCGGACGACACACGATCGATTTTTCCCTGACCTCATAGTCGTCGATGGGGCCCGCCCATCCGTCAAAGTCCCGGCCGTTGAAAACGGAAACAAAGCCGCCGGGGTCGTTGCCGCGGAGAATCTTGTTAGACTCATCGGATGGAATCTCCCGGATAAATGCGTTGCGCCAGCGAATTTCACCGCCGTGGGTTTGGAGTTGGAGTGGTCCTTTGGCGGGAACCGGTATGTCATGGTTGTAATAGTTTTCAAGAATGGCGTTATCCACCACCAGTTTGTCATTGAGCCAGACCGTGGCACGTGAGCCAACCATGATAACACGGAAATGGTTCCATTCGCCGAACGGTTTGTCGGCTTTAACCAAAGGGTCTTTTCCGGGTGCCCCCGGGCTGTTGTTCCACAGACCGCCGGATCCCTTGTCGGCCCCAAGTGAGAATTTCTCCTTTTCAGTGGAATCCCAGATTTGGACCTGTGGCACACCGCGCAGATAGATTCCACTATCGGCTCTGGGCACGGTTTTGTAGTCGATGAGCAATTCGAAGTCGCCGTAATTTTTGTCGGTTGTCAGGAAGAGACCGCAACCGTCATTGACGAGTTCCCCGTTTTCGACCCTCCAGTGCTGCGCGATATCGCTCAAGCTGGAGTCGTGCTTTTGTTTGAATTGCTCGGGCGGGAGAGCCATATAGACGCGAGGGTCTTCGGTGGTCGCACCCCACCATCCGGAGAGATCTTTGCCATTGAAAATGGAGGCGAAGCCTGGCGGCGGCGTTTGCGTGACGGCTGCCTTGAGAGAGGCGCCACAGATCGTGATTGTGGCCGCGAGCATGGACTTGAGAACGAGAGATTTCATCGGCATTATTCTGGTTGTTTTTCCACAGGGTGTGTAACTGCGAAATACTACTCATGCTCGATCGGGAAAATTTCGCATTTCTCAGCAAAAGGGGTTGCCCAAGGAAAGAAGATCACATGGAATCGCCCTGCGGTGGGTTAGCCCGGCGCGATATTGGGCTTCCCCCGTGATCGTTCGGGGGTCTGATTATGAGAGAAAACTCTACAAGCTGGTCAATCCATGTTTCGCACGGTTCTGGAAAAAATTCATCCGGCGGTCTTTCTCAAGGCCGCGCAAGCGGAATTGTCCAGTGTTACCGAGTCCCAGAAAAGACTTGGTGAAATCTGCGCGCTACCAGTTGAGGAGGCTCTGGCGCATTTCGGGGTTACCGAAAGCGGGCTGACCGAGGAGCAGGTTGAGGAAGCCCGCGAGACATACGGGCGCAATGATCTGGGTGCGAAAAAACGTGTCGGATTGTTCATCGAATTGTTGGATCGCTGTCGCAATCCGCTGGTGATCCAGTTGTTAGTGATCTGCGTTGCTTCCTTGCTGATGGACGACGCGCCCTCCGCGATAGTGGTCGGAGCCATGGTGGTGCTCAGTGTGGTGCTTGGATACGTTCAGGAGCACAGATCGAGCCGGGCGGTGGAGCGCCTGAAGGCAATGGTCAGCGCAAACTGCCTGATCATACGCGGGGGCAAGGAAACCGAATTGCATATTTCCGAGGTGGTTCCGGGTGATATTGTGGTGCTGCAGGCCGGGTCACTGATTCCAGCGGACCTGCGACTGATCAGTGCCAAGGATTTCTTTGTCAGCCAGTCCTCTCTCACGGGCGAATCAATGCCGGTGGAAAAGCATCCAGGTCCGGCCGATGTGGAGGGGAGAGGTGTTATTGAACTTCACAACGCGTGCTTCCAAGGCAGCAACGTGTTGAGTGGCACGGCCCGCGGCCTTGTCGTCAACACGGGCCGCATGACCCAGTTTGGATCGATTTCCGAAAAACTATCCGATCAGCGGGTGCAGACGAGTTTTGACAGGGGCATAGCCGGATTCACCTGGTTGATGATCCGTTTCATGGTGGTGATGATTTCTGTCGTGTTCCTCATTGTTGGCCTGCGTAACCATCAGTGGGGTGAGGCCCTGCTGTTCTCCCTGACCGTGGCCGTCGGCCTAACACCCGAGATGCTTCCGATGATCGTCACGGTGAATCTGTCAAAAGGCGCGATAGCGATGTCTCGCAAGAAGGTCATCGTCAAGCGTCTTAGCGCGATCCAGAACTTTGGCGCCATCGACATTCTCTGCACCGACAAGACCGGCACTCTGACACAGGACCGCGTCATTCTCGAGAAACATGTGGACGTGACCAACCGCGTCAGCGAGGACGTGCTGCGGTACGCCTACATGAACAGTTATTATCAGACGGGATTGCACAATCTGCTGGATCGCTCCATCCTGAGCTACACGGGTTTCGATGTGGAGCGGGGCTGCAACAAGGTGGATGAAATCCCGTTTGATTTCCAGCGCAAGCGCATGTCCGTGGTGGTCGATTACGAGGGTGACCACGTGCTTATTTGCAAGGGGGCTGTGGAGGACATCTACAATGTTTGCACGCACTATCAGGTGGATGACGAGATTCATGTCATTATCGATCTGATCAAGAATGACCTGTTAGAGGAATACGAGGCCCTGAGCCGCGACGGATACCGGGTTCTTGCCATAGCCTACCGGGAGTATCCGCGCGACAAGCAGGTTTTTTCCGTGGCGGACGAGTGCGAACTCATCCTGTTAGGGTATATTGCCTTCCTTGATCCACCCAAGGGCTCCGCCGCCAAGGCGATCGCACTGCTCAAGCAGGTGGGCGTTTCCACCAAGATTCTCACCGGTGACAACGCGCTGGTAACCCGCAAAATATGCCATGATGTGGGTCTCGTCAACGAGGAGGTTATCGTGGGCGACCAACTGTTGAGTCTTAACGAGGGTCAGCTTGGCGAAATGGTGGAAAAATACAACGTTTTCGCCCGCCTGTCACCGAGCCAGAAGGAATCCATCATTATCGCCCTGCAGAAGCGCGGCCATGTGGTGGGCTATATGGGTGACGGCATCAATGATGCTCCCTCGATGCGCGTGGCCGACGTCGGGATCTCTGTGGATACCGCCGTGGATGTGGCGAAGGAGTCCGCTGATGTGATCCTGCTAGAAAACAGTCTGGTGGTTCTGGAGGAGGGGATCATCGAGGGTCGCAAGGTGTTTGGGAACATCATCAAGTATATCCGCATGGGGGCGAGTTCTAATTTCGGCAACATGTTCAGCGTTGTTGGCGGCAGTTTCTTCCTGCCCTTCCTGCCTATGTTGCCGATCCAGTTTCTCGTGAACAATCTGCTCTATGACGCCTCCCAGATCGGCATTCCATCGGACAAGGTGGACGAGGAATATCTGCTGACACCGCGCAAGTGGGACATTGCCAACATTCGCCGCTTCATGGTTTACGTGGGCCCGTTGAGTTCCATTTTCGATTACGGGACGTTTTTCCTAATGTTATATATCTTCAACTGTCACTTTTTCAAACAAGACAATGATCAGTACGAGCAGTTGTTCCATACCGGGTGGTTCGTGGAATCCATACTCACCCAGACGCTGATCGTGCATATCATCCGCACGCGCAAGGTTCCGTTTTTTGGAAGCATGGCGAGTCCATGGTTATTGTTCACCACATTGGCTGTGATGGCGGTTGGTGCTTATCTGCCGTATTCACCGTTTGCGGGATACCTGAAATTTAGACCGTTGCCGCTTGCGTTTTGGTACTGGATAGCCGCGTTCCTGTTTACATATTCGTTGATCACCCATTATGTGAAGACATGGTTCTTCAAGAAATACGGAATAGACTGACATGAAAAGCCTCTTAACAGCCATCCAGGAGGGCCGCCTGATCGAGCTGCCCGATAACGACAAGGAAAAATCGCTGGAATACCTTGCCACCCTCATTGAGGCCATCCCGCACATTGGCACCAAGGATGGCATCACCGAAAGCATCCTGGCCCGCGAGCAGACCCACAACACGGGCATTGGCAAAGGCTGGGCCTGTCCGCACGCCCGCTCGGATTCCGACGGGGAATTGTTATGTTCGGTGGGATGGAGCCCCGAGGGAATAGACTATGGCTCTCCCGATGGCTTGCCGGTGCATCTGATAGTGATGTATTTCGTTCCGGACGGGCAGAAGAATTCCTATCTCAAGGAGATATCATCCCTTGCCAAGGCGATCCAGACCATGCCGTCCATGCAGGCGCTGCAGTCACTAACAGACCTGGCGGAGGTTCGACACCGTTTGTTGGACGCGATCAACGCGGCGCTTGAGTCCATGGCGCCGGACGCGCGGGCCCGGATGATCCAGCTCACGGTCAAGCAGGCGGAGGTGGGGGAGGAGGCCGGGCAGGTGCCGGAGGAGATCGCGTCGTTGCTGGTTCCGGTGACAATTGTTTCAGTGCCCGGCCAAAAGCCGCTTGTTTTGGGGATGGATCTGGATGTGGTGCGGTTGATTGACGGCCAGGAGCGAATTGTCAAAGCCCTTGAGGAAAGCGGGCGGGCCGAGCATGGCGGCGTGCGCATCCTGATGCGCTCGTCGTCGCAGTATCAGCCGGACAGGGTGGTATACGAATGTCTGGCGTTGCGAACTGCCCCCAAGGTGTGAATTGTGAATTAGGAATGAAGAAATGTCACCGCCTTGGCGCATTCACCATTCTCTACATTAAAAAATTCAAAATTTCTTTGCGGCTTCCCATGACTGCTCCATGCGTTCCGGCGAGGCTTCCGCGAGGCTTAGCCCGTGGTTTTTGAGATCGTGCTCCATCGCGGCGAAGCGGGCCTCAAATTTTTTATTCGCCTCCGCCATGATGATCTCGGGGTCCGCATTGCGGAAACGCGCGAGGTTTACGGCGGAAAACATCAGGTCTCCGAGTTCGGAGATTACGGACTTGGCATCTCCTGTTAGGATGGCCGCTTCCAGTTCGTCGAGTTCCTCGCGCAGTTTGGCAAGCACGCCTGTTTCATCCGGCCAGTCGAAGCCGACCTTGGAAGCTTTTTTCTGGAGTTTTGCGGCGCGAAGCAAGGCGGGCAGACCCTTGCCGATGCCATGCAGGAAGGGCTGGCCTTCGTCGCCTTTTTCGACGCGTTTGATATCGTCCCATTGTCGGAGGACGGCTTCGGAGGTGGAGGCGTTGCTCTGGGCGAAGACATGTGGATGGCGGCGCACGAGTTTGTCACTGATGCCGCGGGCAACGTCCTCCAGAGTGAAATGACCGGCTTCTTCAGCCAGTTCGCTATGGAACATCACCTGCAGCAGGAGATCGCCGAGTTCCTCCTTCAGGTGGTTCAAGTCGCCGCGCTCGATGGTGTCCACCGTTTCGTGCGCTTCTTCTATCAGATTTGACGCTAGCGAGGCATGGGTCTGCTCCGCATCCCACGGACAGCCGCCCGGCGCGCGCAGGCGGTGCATGATGGCACGCAGCCGGGCAAGTTGTTTGCCGCTGTCCGGGCAGTCTATCATTTCGGCGTCGTTCATGATTCCTTGTTTTGGCGTTCGGATGCTTGGCGGAGGATGTCGCGCTCGGCCTGAGTCAGGCTTTGGAAGCCATCGCGGGAAACCTTGTCGAGGATCAGGTCCACCTCGCTGTCCTCTTTAAGTTCAATTTCAGTGCGTGGACGGAGTTTGGATTCAAAGCGCCTTGCGGGCGGGCACGGGTGGATGACGCGCATCCCCGGTTGAGCACCTAACAATCTTGGGA
>Ga0364893_10191_pt2 | contig 36456 bp, 24 predicted proteins | sample ExccelJu500001D3_FD_206943 | JGI IMG/M metagenome (GOLD analysis project Ga0364893, IMG submission 206943) | Enriched cells from Trout Bog Lake Hypolimnion, Wisconsin, USA - BchlTB.July16.5000.01.D3 | ecosystem: Environmental > Aquatic > Freshwater > Lake > Hypolimnion/Profundal zone | place: USA...
GCACTAATTAATCCAAAAAAGTAAAATAACATAAATATTAAAAATTTAACTACAGACTTTATCAATATAAATAAAACTAATGTAAATTAGGGTTCTTATATAACGTTTCTTAAAAACTACTGGCAATAAACATATATAAATGACAACTCTTGAACAAACTTTAATCTATTGCTGCTTTTTCCCTATATTAGATCAGCATTACTGATTAACCTTCTACTTACTCATGAAACGGACTGCCGGTATACTTGTTTTCCTACTGTTCAGCTGGTACTGCCTTCATGCCCAACTCTATTATTTTGACATTGGAAAGAAAAAAGATGCTTTTACCGTTAATTTTCTCAGCCTGATGAATGATGCACCGAATAAATTTGTGCATTATAAAGGGAAGATGTTTCCATCATTAGATACCATACACCTGGGATCCCATATCAGCCAGATGAAAGTAACGCTTCCGGGTGCTTTAGTTGCCAGGTATGTGCAGGACAGTACCTTTTATTGCGAGTTTTTAATGGGGTATTATGAAACACTGGAAGATGCTACAGAGGGTATGACCGAATGGACAGATAAAATTTCAAAAACCCTATCCCGGAGGGTAGTGGTAAATAAACATGATTATGGACCAGATGGCAGTTTCCTGAAAGAAAACAAAATATGTGCAGCCCAGCACAGTGGTTTTTTCCACCCGAATATTTCTGTTCAAATTACCAGGGTACTCACGAATAATATGTACCGGCTGGCTATTCAGTTGTACAGTGGCAAACCGTATTATTATTACTGGATTGCCAAAAACGAACCGATAGGTGGATTTAATTTTGTGAATTATGTAGGGCTTGCTGAACAACTCTGAGTCTGTGTTATATTTGAGTTATCGTATAAAAAAGCTCAATCAGATGCAAGGAAAAGCGACAAAGCGGGTTAAAAAGCCTGCAGCTACACCGCGATATATTAGTCCTAACCAGTTGACTTTGGCAGGTTTTGAAACGCCCTTTGAGCAAAAGTTGACAACTGAAAATCGTTGGGTAAAAATGGCTCAGGCGATACCCTGGGATAAGATAGTAAATCATTATGACAAGATTTTTCAAAGTGCCGAAGGCAGGCCGCCGATCAGCGGAAGGGTTATTTTAGGTGCATTGATGATTAAGCATATTGAAAATCTTTCGGATCGTGCAACGATACAGCATATTCAGGAAAATATGTTTATGCAATACTTTTTAGGCTACACTAGTTTTACCAATGAAGAGCCTTTTAGTGATACCCTGTTTGTAGAAATAAGGAAAAGATTAAGCTTGGAACTGTTATCAAAGATCAATGATGTTATAGCCCTTCATTGTTTGGGGGAAAATAATAATAAACAAGAACCAAGGTTTTCTGATAATTCTGAAAATAAAGATGATACTCCATCAGATCCAGCTGATAGTGCATCAACAACAAATAAAGCTAGTGGAGAACAAACACCGAAAAGCAATACCGATACATCAACGATACATCTAAGCAATATCGAAAAACAAGTGCCCGGCAACAAAGGCAGACTGATAACAGATGCTACTGTGGCACCACAAAATATCACCTATCCCACTGATTTAAAACTACTCAATGCAGCCAGGGAGAAAAGCGAAGAACTGATAGACCTTCTTTACAATTGTTTACTACACGGCGATACAAAACCAAGAACGTATAGAGCAATAGCCCGAAAATATTTTTTAAATACGGCTAAGAAAAAAGGGAAAACAAAGAAGGAGATTTACAAAGCTAATGGCAGACAGTTGCGTTTTTTAAAAAGGAATTTAGCCCATATTGAGATGCTATTAAAAGCTTACGTCATTTTTCCACTAAAGCCCCGGGAACAAAAATATTTGATGGTGTTGCATACTGTTTACGAGCAACAGGAGCAGATGCACCGTATGCGAAGTAACCGCATAGATGACCGGATTGTAAACATTCATCAACCTCATGTACGCCCCATAGTAAGGGGGAAAGAAAAAGCAAAGGTTGAGTTTGGAGCCAAGTTGCAAGTGAGCATTGTAAAGGGGTTTACCTTTATAGACCATTTGTCATGGGATGCATTTAATGAAGGCCAATATTTAAAAACTTCAGTAGAAAATTATAAGAGCAGGTTTGGTTTTTACCCCAAAGATGTATTGGCTGACCAAATATATTGCAACCGGGAAAACAGGCGATGGCTCAAAGCACTGAGCATAAAATTAATAGCCAAGCCCTTGGGCAGACCCTCTTCAAAGGCAGTGGCAGTCCACCTAAGTCCTGGCGAGCGCAACCCGATAGAAGGAAAGTTTGGACAAGCAAAAATTGCTTATGGAATGGACAACATAAAAGCCAAACTTAAACAAACCAGCCAGTCGTGGATTGCTTCAATAGCTTTAGTGCTAAACCTCGTCGCCATGACGAGGCAGGCACTTGTGTCCCTAATAAACTATTATATTTTTATACTGAAAATACCATGCTTAAAACACATCAGTAATAAAGACAAAATCTTTTTTAAATATTGGAATCGGCTGAGTTATTGAGCAAGCCCTATGTAAAGAATACTTTCCTCGCATATAATATCAAAACCAAGGGATGCCCGGTTGAGATACCTGCCTATAGTTGTAAGGGCAGGGAAGTGTTGAACGATTCAGACTTTATCAATTATGGCAAAGTGGGCTTTGAAGGGTTTATGGATGCAAGGGCGCAGTATGATGTTACCTTTGGTAACCTGCGTGCCAGCCTGGGATCAGAATATGTGTATTTTCTGGTACCCTATAAACGCCCTTTTCTTAAAAGGATAGCATTTGTCCGTTTTGATGATATTGACCTTGGCAGGCGCAAAACCCTGATCCATTCCATTATGGAAAAAGACAAACCGGTTATAACCAACAGTTATAACCGGAAAGATTATGAGATCTGGCTATCTTTTGTTTACTGAGCCTGCTTCAAAAGCTTACATATTCTCCAGTTCCATTATTTTTTCAAACAGAGTTTCATATTGTGCTTCTGCAGTTTTGATTTGCTGCTGGTTGGCTGCATAATCCTTTTCCAGCTGTGTAAACTGATTCATATCCTTATAACTGTCAGGATTGGCCAATGCCAGTTCCAGTTTGGTTTTTTGTTGCTGTAAGCCAGATATATCCTGTTCCAGTTTCTGAAACTGGCGCTGGTATTTTTGTAATTCCTTTTTCTGTTCCCTGTCCAGGTTCTGGTTTTGTGGTGGAGGAGGGGGTGCGGCCTGCTTAACTTCCACTTTCACTTCTGCTGGTTTGGGTTCTGCCTGTTCTTTTCTGCGGGCAGATTCCTGTTTGGCCATTCTTTCTTTCCAGGCCACCCATTCAGTATACGTACCTTTAAATTCCTTAATCACTTTGTCTTCAATTTCCCAGATTTTATTGGCAGTCTGAGAGATAAAGAAACGGTCATGGCTTACCAGTATCAGGCTTCCCTGGTATTTAGTGAGCGCTTCTGCCAGTAATTCCACCGAGTGCATATCCAGGTGATTGGTAGGTTCATCCAGCATCAAAAAATTGCTTTTACCCACAATTACCTTAGCTAATGCCACACGGGCTTTTTCGCCTCCGCTCAGTACTTTAATTTTTTTATCGGTATCATCCCCGCTGAAAAGAAAGCAACCCAGCAGGGTACGCAATTCCAGTTCTGTTTTATTACTGCCGCACATCATCATTTCATCCAGAATGGTATTGTTCAGGTCCAGCGCTTCGAGCTGGTGCTGGGCATAGAAACTTTCCTGCACATTATGGCCCCAGTCTCTGACGCCCGTAAAAGGTTCCGTACCTGCTATCATACGCAGCACTGTAGATTTACCCTTTCCATTGGCACCAATCAGGGCAATTTTATCTCCACGGTTAATTTCTGCGTGGGTATGCTGTACAATTTCGATAGCACCAAAGCTTTTGGAAACATCTTTCAGTTCGCAAATGATTTTACCCGGCTGTTTATCTACCTGGAAATTGATTTTGATATTTGGCCTTTCTATATTGGATTGTTCTATTCTATCCAGTTTATCCAGCCTTTTCATGGCACTTTGGGCAGCAGCGGCTTTTGAAGCTTTGGCACGGAAACGTTCGATAAACCTTTCCTGCTGGCGGATATAATCCTGCTGGTTTTCAAAAGCTTTCTGTTGTAATTCAACCCGCACATTCTTTTCTCTTTCATAAAACTCATAATCACCGGTATAAATATGCAGTTCCTGCTGGTACACTTCCACAATTTTATTCACCATCCGGTTCAGGAAGAATTTATCGTGGCTTACAATTACCACACTGCCCTGGTAGTGGCGCAGGTATTTTTCAAGCCATTCGATAGAAGGTAAATCCAGGTGATTCGTCGGTTCATCGAGCAATAATACATCCGGTTGCTGTAAGATCATTTTTGCCAGCAATACCCTCATACGCCAGCCCCCGCTGAATTCTTTATAGGGGCGGGTAAGATCGGCATTGGCAAAACCTAGTCCCTGCAATACTTCTTCCGTTCTATGGTGGATGGTATATCCCCCAAGTATTTCCAGTTCATGTAATTTATCGGAATAAAGGTGCAGCAGTTTTTCATCGGAAGTACGTTCCAGTTCCTGGCCCAGTTCTTCAATTTCTTTTTCCAGTTGTTTTACTTTTTCAAAAGCACCCATGGCTACTTCCAGGATAGAATCATTGGTATCAAAACTCAACAAATCCTGGTGCAGGTACCCGATAGAAGTATCCCTGCTTTTTTCCACTGTACCTTTGGAAGGCTGGTATTCACCCACCAGCAGTTTTAAAATGGTGGATTTACCTGTACCATTATACCCAATCAGGCCAATCCTGTCACCCGGCAAAATATGCCAGGTTGCATCTTCTATAATTGCCCTTGCTCCAAATTCAAATGTTACTCCCTGTAAACCAATTAGCATAATCCTTTTTCTTTTTAGCGTGCAAAGGTAATTGTATGAGCGGCATATCCGATGTTAGTTTTTTTGTTCACTTTTGTGGTATGAAAAAAATAGGGATTGTACTGTTGTTTACCGGTTTTATAGCCTGTACCCACAAGGAAAAGCAGTCAGATCAGCAAAAAAAGGTAACCGGATTTACAAAAGCAATTACCAATATTGGCTTTGATTCCAGTTTTGAAAAGCTGGCTAATGATTATTTCAGCCTGAAAGAACAGTTTGTGAACGAAAAGGACAGTTTGATTAATTTTTATACCCGGGTATTGATTAAAGATGCCGACAGCCTCCATTTTGAAGGGCTGAAAGCCGATTCTGCCCTTATTGAAACTGCTAAAATGAATACAGAAAGCATGGCAGCAGAAGGGGAGGGATTACTGGGAGAAGCTACAATGGACAATAAACGGAAATCTTTTTATACCCTTAGTGAACAGATGCATGACCTGATGAAGCTGGTACAATACCATGGTCAGGTGGTATATCAGGTGCATTGCCCTATGGCTTTTAATGGTGAAGGCGCCAACTGGCTGAGCAATACAGCAACTATACGCAATCCTTATATTCCTAAGAAAATGATAACCTGCGGAAACATTATTGATACCATTAACTTTACAAAATAAAAAATATACTAAGGTATAATCTACATTTTTAGCTTAACAGGAATATATGAGGCATACTGGTTTGATTTTATTGTTGATGGTTATTTTGAGTTTTGTGCAGGCACAGGAAAAGGTAACACTGAATGGATATATTAAGGATTCCTTATCGGGCGAAACCCTGATTGGTGCCAATTTATGGGTAAAAGCGGAGTTGAAAGGTGTTACCAGTAACCAATATGGGTTTTACAGCATCACCCTCAAAAAAGGGGTTTACAAAGTACTTTTTTCCTTTGTGGGCTACCAGCCCAAAGAAATCAGTATTGACCTGCACCAGCCGCAGCAGCAAAATATATTACTTGTTCCATTATCATCATTAATGAATGATGTAACTGTATATACCCGTAAAAGGGATAATAATGTAAAAACTGCCCAGATGGGTAAATTTGATTTGCCTGTAAGCACTGCCAAAGCCCTTCCTTCCTTTCTGGGAGAAGTGGATATTTTAAAAACACTGCAGTTATTACCGGGTGTGATGAGTGCCGGGGAAGGCAATGCCGGTTTTTATGTACGGGGAGGCGGCCCGGACCAGAACCTGATCATGCTGGATGATGCGGTAGTATACAATACCGGCCATTTGTTTGGCTTTTTTTCCATCTTTAATGCAGATGCAGTGAAGAATGTGTCCCTGATAAAAGGTGGAATGCCGGCACAGTATGGAGGAAGATTGTCCAGTGTGGTAGATGTAACTATGAAAGAGGGTAATGAAAACAAAACGCAGATTGATGCAGGTATTGGATTAATAGCTTCCCGGTTTTCCATACAGGGGCCGATTATCAAAAAGAAAATGTCTTATATGGTTTCCGGCCGCAGAACTTATATAGATGTATTGTCAAAACCCTTTATACCCAAAAGCAGTGGGTTTAAAGGCACTGGCTATTATTTTTATGATTTGAATGCCAAAATCAATTATCAGTTTTCTGATAAGGACCGACTATATCTTAGCGGATATTTTGGCAGGGATAAATTTAATTTCAATGATGCCCAGCGTAATTTTTCCACACTAATTTCCTGGGGCAATTTAACTTCCACTTTAAGATGGAACCATATATTCAGTAAAAAGCTATTTGCGAATACCACATTAGTGTATAATGCCTATGATTTTAAACTGGATGCCGGGCAGAGTAATCTGGATTTTCTGCTTTCTTCCGGTATCAAAGACCTGAATGCCAAATTTGATATGGATTATTATCCGGTTCCGGAACATCGGATAAAGTTTGGAATGCAATACACTTACCATACTTTCTATCCCAGTGAAATTTCCGGTAAACAGGATAGCGTTCAGTTTAATCCGCCTAACCCCTTTGTCAAGTATGCCCGTGAAGGGGCCATTTATGTGCAGGACGATTGGGAAATCGGGAAACGTATAAAAATAAATTATGGGATCAGGGCAAGTGGGTTTGAACAGGTTGGCAGGTATGTAGATTATTTTACCGATGCAAATGGAATCAGGATTGACAGTACCGTATATGGGGCCGGGCAGAAAGTGAAGACTTATGGTGGTCTGGAGCCCCGTTTTACTTTCAGGTATACTTTAAATGATAATGCCTCTTTAAAATTTGGAATTACCCGTAACCTGCAGTACATACACCTGGTGAGCAATTCCAATACTACCTTGCCCACAGATTTATGGGTACCCAGTACTTTAAAAGTAAAGCCGGAAGTATGCTGGCAGTATGCCGGAGGTTATTTCAGGAATTTTGCGAATGGTATGTTTGAGACTTCTGTGGAAGTGTATTATAAAACCATGGAAAACCAGATCGCTTATGAAAGTGGTTATACGCCCAATAGTTTGCAGGATGTGGAAAATTCCTTTGTATTTGGAAAAGGATGGAGTTATGGTTCAGAGTTTTTTATCAATAAAGTAAAGGGCAGACTTACCGGATGGATAGGATATACTTTAAGCTGGAGCTGGCGGCAATTTAATGATTTGAACAGCGGAACTAAATTTGCCGGCAATTACGACCGCAGGAATGATTTATCGGTGACCAGTACCTACGAACTCAGTAAAAAATGGAAACTCTCTGCTGTATTTATTTATGCCAGTGGCAACCCTACTACCTTGCCTGACAAGTTTTATTTTATTGGCGGGGTATTATCACAGGATTACAGCAATATCAATGCATACCGTTTACCGGCCTATCACCGGTTAGATTTGGCAGGAACGTATACACCCGAACATAAGAAACCAAGAAAATATAAGGATAGCTGGGTATTTGCTTTATACAATGCCTATGACCATCTCAATCCATATTTTATTTATTTTAGCCAGAATGGTAGTGTAAACAATGGCAATTTAAAAGTACAGGCCAAGCAGGTAACCATTTTTCCGGTATTGCCATCGGTAACATGGAATGTGCGGTTGTAGATATAAACTAAATAACAATGAATATACCAAAAACAATAACAATTGCCCACAAAAGCCAATGCCCGTTAACCGTAAACCGTTTAGGTTACGGTACCATGCGCCTTACCGGAGAAGGTATCTATGGTGAGCCCCTCAACAGGCCGGAAGCTTTGCAAATATTAAAACGTGCGGTGGAAAGCGGGATTAACTTTTTAGATACTGCCGATTTTTATGGTGAAGATGTAACCAACCGGCTGATATCGGAAGCTTTATATCCCTATACCGATGATTTGGTGATCTGTACCAAGGTAGGAGCCACCCGAAAACCGGATAAAAGCTGGTTACCCTTTAATACACCTGAAAATTTGCGTACCAGCATCGAAAATAACCTTCGGACTTTAAAAATTGATCAGATTAAGCTGGTACATCTCAGGTCGATGGGCAATCAGGAAATCTTTAAAGAAGGCCTGGAAGCAATGTTTACCATGCAGGAGGAAGGAAAAATACTGCATGTAGGTGTAAGCAATGTGAGTGTGTCTGATTTGCAAACAGCTATTAGCATGGGTAATATTGCCACAGTTGAAAATATGTATGGCAATGCGCAACGAACTACGCTGATCCAGCATCACATGAAAACCTATGGTGGCGGGGAAGTGCTGTCTCTTTGTGAACAGCATGAAATACCGCTTATTCCGTTCTTTTCCTTACTGCATGCAATAGATAAAAAGGATAACCGGATTACTGAAATTGCTCATAAATATAAGGTTTCAGAAGCACAGGTCAATATAGCCTGGTTATTACATCAATCACCCTTGATTTTACCCATACCCGGAACCAGTTCTTTAAAACATTTTGAGGAAAATATTCAATCTGTAGTTATTGAACTTACTGAAGAGGATATGCAGTTTTTAGAATAATACTTTTAATTCGAATTTTTTTCAAACTTATCCCCTTTGGTCCACTTTGGTTTTGAGGGATTATCGGCTATATATTTGGCGGACAGGATAAAGGAATGAATGAATTTCATGGCATAGGAAAGATTGAGATTATCCACTTCATCACTTAACTGGTGGTACCTGTTCAGAATACTTTGATCAAAGCTTTTCATTCCCAGACTGAACGTAGGGGCAGGAATGCCTTTTTGTGCAAAAGGCAGGTTATCACTACCATAAAACAGCCTTCCAGAAAGGGGATCTGGCAAAATTGTTAATCCATATGCAGCACAGGCTTTTCTGATATCCTCATCAGCAGAAGTTCTTCCTAAACCTACTAAAGTTATAGCTGTAGTATCATTGTAACTGGCATTATCAATATTCAGGTCATATACCAACTGTTTAAGGGGCAGTGGTGGATGTTCTGCAAAATAGAAACTGCCCAGCAGCCCCATTTCTTCGCCTGTAAATGTTATAAATAATATGGAACGTTTTGCCGGATATCTGGCAAAATACCGGGCCGCATCAATTACAGCAGCTGTACCAATGGCATTATCCCTGGCGCCATTGTAAATACTGTCCAATTTTCCTTCTTCCATTTTCGGATGCTTTGCAATACCCAGGTGATCATAATGGGAGGACAGGACAATAAATTCTTTTTTCAATACCGGATCTGTACCTTCCACCCAACCCAATACATTTTTAGCAGGTACTGATTTTAAGGATGAGTCAGCAGAAGTATTTGTCTCCTCTGCATTTTCAAATCTGTATGTAAGATCAAATGGTTGAAAATAATCGGGCAATCCGTTGATTGTTTTTAATCCGAAACTTCTGAAGGATTCACTGATATACCGCGCGGCAATATTGATTTCCGGCCGGGTGCTGCTCCTGCCCATCAGTTCATCCGAAGCCAGAAAACGAAGGGGTGACAAAGCGATTGCCGGAGGATTTGTTGCATTGATTTGTGATGAGACAGATGATTGTGCGTTTACACAATTTAAAACAAAGCAATACATAAAAGCACAAACAATAGATTTCATAACTGCAATAATTGAGTACACAACATACAAAACTTTGGGGCAAAAGTTATATATTGTCTGTAATTAACAGGAGGCAATTGTTAAACAAAAGCGTATGAAAGATAAAAATAATTTGCATGAAACAGGTTATAAACCAACCAGAAGAAATATGCTTTCATTTTTAGGATTATTACCTTTTGCACCTGGATTGTTAAGGCATATGGGTGAAAGCCCGATCAATGAACAGGTTGCTTTATCACCAGAGTATACATTACCAGCTAAAAACCTGTTTGCCATAAAGGGAACCTATATCAATGCCGCATATACTCATCCCATGAGTATTGGCTGTGCCGAAAGCATTACATCTTATCTGGATTTCCGGCAGGCAAATGGTAAAAGCGCCGATACCATTGTGGAAGACAGGAATACAGCCCGTACATTATTTGCCCGATTGATCAATGCAGAAGCGGATGAAATATCCTGGATTCCCAGTACGATGGTGGGTGAAAACCTGATTGTAACCAGTTTGGGATTAGCAGGTACAAATGCCAGGATAGTAACGGATGCCTATCATTTTGATGGATCCTTATACCTGTACAATGAATTGGCTAAACAGGGTGCAACAGTTCAAATAATTCTCCCAAAGAATAATAAAATTGAGCTGGCTGATATGGATGCGGCCATTAAACCGGGAACAAAGCTGGTGGCAGTTTCCATGGTTTCTATGATCAATGGGTTTCAGCATGATATAAAAGCACTTTGTGCAATTGCGCATAACAGGGGGGCCCTGGTCTATGCTGATATTATACAGGCAGCGGGTGCAGTGCCGATAGATGTACATGACCTGGGCATTGATTTTTGTGCCTGTGCTACTTATAAATGGCTGATGGGTGATTTCGGAGCAGGGTTTTTATATATCAGAAAAGACAGGCTGGCACTATTAAAGCGCAGCCAGTTTGGTTACCGGCAAATAAATGACATTCAATCCCATGTATTTCCTTTTGATACTGCAGGAAACCAGCCCTTTGAATTTAGTGCCGGAGATACTGCCAGGCATTATTTTGAAGTGGGTACCTTATCTAATACTGCAGCACCTGCACTTATTTTTTCTTTACATTACCTCTTGCATACCGGTGTTGATAAAATTCAACAATACCGCCAGCCATTGATTGATACATTACAACAGGAATTACCAAGGCTGGGTTACCAGCCTATGACACCGGTAGATTCCACATCACCAATTGTAAGTTTTGCTTTTGAGGGTGCCGAAAAAAAACTTCAAAAGAAATTGTCAGATGCAGGAATCAATATACAACTGTATGAAAACCGGTTCCGTATTTCACCTTCGGTATATAATACCATGGATGATATTACCAGGTTAATTGAAGTGCTTTCCGTATAGGAAGTCTTACAGCTTATTGATTAAATTGGCCCTATTAAATGGGCAAAATTGAAGTAATCCACCAGGTATTGCCAAATGGGTCTTCCACACCTCCACTGCGGCCATAAGGCTGATCTGAAAGCGGCGATATAGCAGTTGCGCCAGCTTCAAGGGCTTTCTGATACGTTTCATCTGCATTGGAAACATACACAAACATTCCTGCAGGGCGGGGTGGATAGGTATCTGTGGCATCTGCAAACATGATTGTGGAGGCACCGATCATTATTTCGGCATGCATGACTGTGTTTTCATCCCGCATTACACCATAAGTTTGTTTTGCATTAAATACGGTTGCAGTAAATGCTGCAAAAGCGGATGCGCCTTTTACAATTAAATATGGCATTACATCCTGGTAATTTTCCGGAATTTTTGAAGTAGAAGGCATGGCTGAGTATTTAAGGTTGTAATTCCTTAAAGTTATAAAAACTCAGTGTAAAAACAGTGCCTTTTTCCAGAACAGAATGCACCTGTATGCTTCCTTTATGAACCATCATGATTTGTTTACATAAACTTAACCCGATTCCATTACCACTTTTTTTGGTACTGAAAAAAGGAACAAAAATTTTATCCAGGATTTCTTCTGTCATGCCATAACCATTATCTGTAATTTTAATGATGACTTTATTCCCTGTTTCTGAATAGGAAGATAATTGAATAAGTGGTTTGGTATGCCCTTTCACTGCATCAATTGCATTCAATAACAAATTGATTAAAACCTGTTCTATTAATCCCACATCCATCTGTGTATTGATCAAAGGATCTTTTAACTGAATGGAAAGGCAGATATTTTTCTGTTCCATAGTAGGTTGCATCAGGCGTTGAATATTTTCAAACAGTTCACTGATATAGACTTTTGACAGGTTTGCCTTTGTAATTTTATTCAGGTTGCGATATGTTTCCGTAAATTTTAATAACCCTTCACTTCTTTTTTTAATGGTATCAATACCCAGTTCTATATCCTCCGTAATAGCTGATGAAACATTCAAATCTTTTGCCAATTCTTTTAGCCGCACCTGTAAAGTATTAGCAAGGGAAGATATGGGTGCCACTGAATTCATGATTTCATGCGTCATTACACTTAAGAGTTTTTGCCAGGCTTTGGATTCTGTTTCGTCCAACACCTGACTTACATTCTGAAATGCCACCAGTTTATACTGTAATCCTTCTGTCTGGAAGGCAGTAGCTGAAGCAACCACTTTTACTTTATTTTTATCCTGATGAATAGTGATGACAAATTTTTCTCCGGGTGCCACATTCACAATCTGAAAACAAAGCTCCGGATCGCGTTTATCCAGTGACTGTATTGTTTTTAAATAGGGTATCTGTAATAGCTTTTTAAGGGATTCATTCATCCAGATCACTTCTCCGGTTTTAATTTCATAAGATAGAATACCCGTATCTACCAGTTCCAGCACTTTTTGCAGGTATTGAAACTGGGTTTCTTTTTCTTTACTGATGACTTTAAATGTGGAATTGATTTCATTAAACCCTTCCCGTAAATTCTGTAATTCAGGCGGTGCCTGTTTTACATTGAAATGACGGGAAAAATCACGGTAATGGATGGATTCAACAAACTGATCTACTTCGTCCTGTGCTTTTTTATGCAATTTGTAAAAGTCCACCAGCACCCAGAGGATGAATGGTAACAGCAACATTGTATACAGGTATTCTCCCCGCAATACTGCAAAAGCAAAACCAAGCAGGGTGAGGAATAATAACAACACCCTGGCTAAAATACCCCAATCGTTTTTTTTAGATTTCATATTTACTGAGCCTCCTGTATAAAGCAGTTCGGGTTAAACCCAATTCTTTTGCTGCTTTGGTAATATTGCCATTGTTTTTTTCGATCACTTTTAAAATGGTGTTTTTTTCAAGGTTACTCAGGTTGGTATCCCTGGCTTCTTCAGCAGCTGCCTGGTAAATGGTTTCAATAGGGGAAAAAATAAGGTCGTCCGGTTCCAGTATTGAACCATCGGACATGATAATGGCTCTTTCAATAATATATTGCAATTCGCGCACATTACCCGGAAACTGGTATTGACTTAATTTCTGTAAAGCAGCTTCAGAAAAAGAGAAGCCCGGTTTAAAATATTTAACCGCATAGAGATTGGCAAAATGCCTGGTGAGCAGTATAATATCATCTTTTCTTTTACGTAATGGCGGCAGTATAATTTCTACGGTATTGATCCGGTATATTAAATCTTTACGAAAACGGTTTTCATTGGCCAGTTCACTGATGGGTAGGTTGGTGGCACAGATCAGACGAAGGTCTACTGATACCGGCTGGTTACTGCCCAAACGCTGGATCTGACGGTTTTGAAGGGCTGTTAATAGTTTAGCCTGCTGCTGCAGGGATATATTGCCAATTTCATCCAGAAACAAAGAGCCACCGCTGGCAGATTCAAACCTGCCCACCCGGTCTTCACGTGCATCAGTAAAAGCCCCTTTTTTATGGCCAAATAATTCACTTTCGAACAAGGTTTCTGTTAATGCTCCTACATCTACTTTTACAAAAGGTTGTTTACTGCGCAGGGATTTATCATGAATAGCTTTAGCAATTAAATCTTTACCGGTTCCATTTTCTCCCAGTATCAGAATATTGGCATCAGTTGGTGCAATCTTATCAATCTTTGAAAAAATATCCTGCATTACCTCACTGGTACCCAGTAAACCAGTCTGAGAGGGATCATTTTTTTCCGCAGTAGCAGGATAAGCTGACTGAAGCTTTTTCTTTAGTATATCTGCAATGGTGGACAGGAGCTTTTCGTTATGCCAGGGCTTTACAATAAAATCGGATGCACCTTCCTTTAAGGAACGGACAGCCAGGTCGATGTCTCCATACGCAGTAATCATGATCACCGAAATATCAGGCTTGGTCTCTTTGATTTTGTTTAACCAGAACAATCCTTCATTTCCTGTATTAATGCTGGCAGTAAAATTCATATCCAGTAATACCAGATCAAATTCATGTGCTGCCAGTAAAGAAGGGATTAAAATAGGGTTTTTCTCAGTATAAACTTCCTGCACTTCCGTTTTTAATAACAAACGGACTGCGGTTAATACATCCACATCATCATCAATCACCAGTATACTTGCTTTGCGTAAACTCATACTCAAAGTAAGTACATTATTTAAATACCTGACACATGTATTTATTAAAAAATAACAAAAAAATACTACTGTATCAAAAGCGGACACTAACTGTACTGCAACCGAACAACAATAAATAAGGATACAGTGTAACCGATTGATTTTCAGTGGCTAAATTTCTGGCATTGCTTTAGTTATCCATTAATTCAACAAAAGAGAAATCAATAGAAGATCATGATAAAAAATTATTTTAAAATAGCATTCCGAAATTTTTTAAGAAATAAGACCTTTTCCGGTATTAATATATTTGGATTAGCCATTGGTATTGCCACCTGTTTAATTATTATGCTTTTTGTAAATAATGAACTGGGGTATGACCGTTATAACAAAAAGGCAAACCGGATGGTGCGTGTTTATTTTGAAGGTAATGTACAGGGAGAGAAGATGAAAGAAGTATCGGTGATGCCGCCTGTTGCACAAACGCTAAAAGCAGATTTCCCGGAAGTGGAAGAAGCTACACGCATCCGTGATTACGGAACGCCAAAATTGGTGTATGGAAACAGAATTTTTAAAGAAGATACATTTGCTTTTGTGGATTCAAATTTTTTCCAGGTTTTTACCTTGCCCTTGATTGAAGGGAATGCCAAAACAGCTTTACTGGAACCCAATTCAATTGTAATTACCAAGGCCCTTGCGCATAAATATTTTGGAAACGAAGACCCGTTAGGGAAAGTTATTGCCTTTAAAGATGGCAAAAATGCTGCCTGTAAAGTTACCGGGTTAATAGATAAAGTACCGGAAAACTCCCATTTTCATTTCGAAATATTTGCTTCTATGTCGGGCTTGCCCGAGTCAAAGGAACCTACCTGGATGAGCTCCAATTTCATTACTTATCTTGTACTTACAGACGGGTATGACTATAAAAAACTGGAGGCTAAATTACCCCAGGTTGTTGAAAAATATATGGGGCCGCAAATGTTGCAGGCCATGGGAATGACACTGGCAGCATTCAGGAAAAAAGGCAGTGATATCAGTTTCCATTTACAACCCTTATCAGACATACATCTTCATTCAGATTTTACATGGGATCTTAGTCAACCAGGTGATATTCGGCTTGTTTATATTTTTGCGGCCATTGCTTTGTTCATGCTGATCATTGCCTGCATCAATTTTATGAACCTTTCCACTGCCAGTGCGTCTAAACGTTCCCGTGAAGTGGGAATCCGTAAAGTATTAGGTTCCATGAAAAAGGATCTGGTAAGGCAGTTTTTGCTAGAATCTGTAATACTTACAGCAATAGCAACCCTTTTGGCCATCTATTTTGTGTATCTGGCTTTACCATTGTTTAATGAACTATCTCACCAGAACTTAACACTCAGTTTTACTGAGCATCCTTTGCTGATACCTGCATTATTCCTATTGGTATTATTTGTAGGAATCCTGGCAGGAAGTTATCCGGCGTTTTACCTGTCATCCTTTAAACCTGTGGCTGTACTGAAAGGAAAATTTACTTCCGGCAAACAAAGTATTGGATTAAGAAGTGGACTGGTTGTTTTTCAATTTGTTATTTCAATTATTCTGATCGTAAGCACTACTGTTGTATATAAACAACTTTCTTATATCCAAAATAAGCAATTGGGGTATACTAAAGAACAGGTGCTGATAGTATCAGATACCTGGATGCTGGATAAAAATCAGGAAATATTTCGCCGGGATTTACTGAATGACCCACGCGTTGTTTCTGTTACAAATTCTGGTTATTTACCCGCTGGATACAGTTATAATAATAATTTTTTTGTGGCACCTGAAGAAGATCCCAACCGGCTGATAAAAACCCTGCGTTACGATGTGGATGAAAATTATATAGGTACACTTGGGATTCATTTACTGACAGGAAGAAATTTTTCCAGGGAATTTGTTACTGATTCCTCAGCTATTATATTAAATGAAGCTGCAGCAACTGCTTTTAAATGGGGAGAAAAAGCGGTAGGCCATACTATTTCTACCAGTGATAACCATGGAAAAAAAATAAACTACCATGTAATTGCAGTGGTGAAAGATTTTCATTTCAGATCACTTCATGAATTAATTACACCCCTGGTTATGGTGCTCTCTCCTGATGCAGGAACATTAATCGTAAAATTGAAAACAACAGATATATCCGGGTTAATTGCTACTCTTAAAAAAAGGTGGGCTGCATTGGGAGCTGAAGATCCTCTGTCTTATTCATTTCTGGATGATCGCTTTAATAATACCTATAAGATGGAGCAAAATACTGGAAAAATATTGTGCATTTTTGCTGGGCTTACCATTTTCGTAGCATGCCTGGGACTATTTGGTCTGGTTACATTTACTGCTGAACAGCGTACCAAAGAAATTGGAATTAGAAAAGTATTAGGAGCAACTGTAAGCGGGATCGTTTCTTTATTGTCAAAAGATTTTCTGAAGCTTGTTTTAATTGCCTTTATCATCGCTTCACCGGTATCCTGGTTTATTATGAATAAATGGTTACAGGATTTTGCTTACAGAATACATATCAGTTGGTTGGTATTTGTACTGGCGGCTTTATTAACTATAGCTATAACTATTATCACTGTTTGCTTTCGGGCTATAAAAGTGGCCCTTGCTAACCCGGTAAAGAGCCTTAGAACGGAATAAAACAGAGATGGGGTTAACTGTATCAAAAGCGTACACCTGTTGTATCAATGCCGGACAATTAATAGTTGGAATTAACTGTAACATTTTGATTACCAGTACGTTTAAAGTTTGGCACAGTATTTCATTTCAGATAACAGGAAAACAGATTTCTTAACCACCAATACAGCATATGTATCATTTTTTGAAAAATCTGGCAAACAGAAAAAATGGATTCAGGCCTTATCTGATTATGCTTTCTTTACTGATGCTGATGACAGGGGTATTATCCCTGCTGAATAAAAAAGTAGAAGCCGGTTTACAAGATAAAAGCTGTACCTGCAATAAAGCTGAAGAAGACCTGTTTTTCAATCAGTTGTTAATTCTGAAATTTAATTAACAAAATTATTCATTTACGAACTAAAATTTATACAGTGGACAGAGTTATTGAAAAAAAAACATGGACGGTAAAAAAGTTATTGACGATTGGCATTACTGCTGCAATCATCCTGTTGATTGCCGGTGCCTATTATTTTACCTCCGGTAAATCTAAACTGAATGTTGAAACTGAAAGGATCACCATCAGTGAAGTATCGAATGGTACTTTCCAGGAATTTATACCGGTAAACGGTGTGGTACTGCCATTAACCACTATTTACCTGGATGCAAGTGAGGGAGGAAGGATTGAAGAGAAATATGTGGAGGATGGGGCATTGATGAAAAAAGGACAACCTATCTTACGATTGTCTAATTCTGACCTGATGATGACCATGATGAGCCAGCAAAATACCGTATATAATACGCTGACTCAAATGCAGATTAACCATAATGCTGCCTTACAGAATACGGTAAGCAAATTGAACCAGATGGCCGATGTGGAAAGTCAGTACAAAGAAGCGGAACGTATTTATAAGCTGGATAAACATTTGTATTCGCAGAATGTAATTGGAATGCAGGAATTTAAACAGGCAGAAAACAATTATACTTATTATCAACAGAAAAGAACACTGACTCAGCAGATTCTGCAGCAGGATTCTGTATCCAGGGCTACCCAGGAAGCGCAGGATAAAAGGTCATTTAAAGGATCACAGGATGCATTGAATATCATGCAGAAAAAAGTGAGTGACCTGGTGGTTCGTTCACCGATAGATGGGCAGTTGACTTCCCTTGATGCGGAAATAGGACAGAATAAACATCAGGGAGAACGTCTGGGGCAGATTGATGTAACCAGCGGATTTAAAGTTAGGGTAGATGTGGATGAACATTATATTTCAAGAATCTATATTGGCCTGAAAGGAGATTTTGCTTTTGCCGATACTACCTATAAATTAAAGATTACCAAAGTATTTACACAAGTAAGCAATGGTAAATTTCAGGTGGATATGTTATTTGAAGGTCCGGTACCAAAAGGGATCCGACGCGGACAAACCCTGCAGATACGCCTTGCTTTAAGTGATGAAAAACAGGCTTTACGTTTGGCACGCGGTGGCTTTTTCCAGCAAACCGGTGGTAACTGGATTTTTAAACTAAGTGCAGATGGCAAAACAGCCTATAAAACAGATATACAACTGGGGATGTATAATCCGGACTATTATGAAGTGCTGGGTGGATTAAAAGCAGGTGATAAAGTGATTACGAGCAGTTATGAAACCTATGGCAATAACCAGGAATTAATTTTGAATAAATAACAATAATAAAAATCTTACAAACAACAATCATGATAAAAATTACAAACCTCGAAAAAATCTACCGTACAGAAGAAGTAGAAACCATTGCGCTTAATAAATTATCAATGGAAGTAAAAGAAGGAGAATTTGTAGCTGTAATGGGTCCATCCGGATGTGGAAAGTCCACCTTACTAAACATCCTTGGATTACTGGATGACCCAGATAAAGGAAGCTTTATTTTTAACGGGATTGAAGTAGCCCATTTTAACGAGCGCAAAAGGGCTGATATGCGCAAGCATAATATCGGGTTTGTATTTCAGAGTTTTAACCTGATTGATGAGCTGACTGTATTTGAGAATGTGGAACTACCATTGATCTATACCGGTATTAAAACAGCAGAAAGAAAAGAGAAAGTTGAAAAAGTGCTGGACAAAATGCAGATCATGCATCGGCGTAACCATTATCCGCAGCAATTATCCGGCGGTCAGCAACAACGTGTGGCAGTAGCAAGGGCAGTGGTAAATAATCCTAAACTGATACTTGCTGATGAACCAACCGGCAACCTGGATTCATCCAATGGGAGTGAGGTTATGGAATTACTGACCGACCTGAATGAACAGGGCACCACCATTATTATGGTAACCCATAGTGAACATGATGCCAGGTTCAGCCATCGGATTATCAGAATGCTGGATGGTCAAACTGTTACAGAGAACATACTGATCTGACAAATAAATGTTGAATTAAAACACTCAATTCATTAATGTTTCAGAATTATATAAAAATAGCCTGGCGGAATATCCGGAAAAATAAAACGACTTCCGCCATTAATTTATTGGGGCTGACCATTGGGTTAACCAGTTGTTTTTTAATAGCGTTGTATATACAGCATGAATTAAGCTATGATAATTTTGAACAGAACCGGAACAGGATTGCCCGGGTTATAATGGAATATAGTTTTGATGGCAGTCCGGCATCCCAAAAGGGAAATTTTACCAGTGTAAGGGTAGCTTCAGTTTTTAAAAGGAATTTTCCGGAAGTAGTATCTGCGGTTAAAATGGTGCAATATGAACGGGTGGTTAAATATGAGGATAAGCTGATTAATGAAAAGAAGTTTATGTATGCAGATTCTTCCTTCTTTTCTGTATTTACTTTTCCATTATTATCAGGAGACCCTCATACTGTATTGTCGGCTCCGCATCAGGTGGTCATTACTGCTTCAGCAGCAAAGAAATATTTCGGGGAAAATAACCCGGTGGGGAAAGCACTAAAAGTAGGGACTGACAGTAACTTTTATCAGATTACCGGCGTGATACAGGATTGCCCTGCCAATTCACAGATCCGATTTGATTTTCTGGCTTCCTTTTCCTCTTTGGGTATACCAAAGGAATATGAAAACACTTACTGGGATGCTAATTATACTACTTATTTATTGTTAACTGGGAAAGATGCATTTACAGCTTTGCAGGGTAAAATTTCATCTTTTATGAAAAAGGAAATGGCCGGACAGGGAGCAACTATCCATTTTTACCTCGAGCCATTCAGTAGTATTCATCTTTATTCCCCCTACAACAGTTTTGAGCCGAATACCAATATCAGTTATATCTATATTCTGGCTGCAGTAGCTTTATTGATATTACTGATAGCCTGTTTTACTTACATAAATCTGGGTACGGCCCGTTCTATGGAAAGAGCTAAGGAAGTAGGAATCAGAAAAGTTATTGGAGCCGGAAAACAGCAGCTTTTCTGGCAGTTTATTGGAGAGTCTGTTTTACTCTGTTTACTATCACTAATCTTAAGTATCTCCATTACCTGTTTATTATTACCTTATTTTAATGCATTAACAGGAAAGCTAATTACTGCGCAATCAATGTTATCCTGGCAGATTATACTTTTTGCAGTCCTGATTATAACCAGTGTTGCCTTGCTGGCAGGCAGTTACCCTGCTTTGATATTAATAGGGTTCCGTCCGGTAAGTGTATTGAAAGGCAGTTTTAAAAATACAGGCCATGGACAGTGGCTCAGAAAATCATTGATTGTATTTCAGTTCTCCATTTCTGTATTCCTGATCATCGCTACTTTATTAATTCAAAAGCAATTATACTTTATACGGCATAAAAGCCTGGGATATGATAGAAACCATGTTTTGGTAATGCCGCTGGATAAAGAGATGCGTAAAAATATTAGCCTGATTAAACAGGAGTTCAAAAGCAATCCTGGTGTTTTATCTGTATCGGGTTGTGGAAGATCGCCAGTTGAAGGTGGGGGCGGATATAATATGCGTTCATCAGTCATGCCACCTAACCAGCAAATGTCTGTAACTGCCAATCCGGTTGATGAGGAGTATGTTAAAACCACCGGGCTTCAATTGATTGCAGGCAATGATTTTACGGAACAGGATATCAAAGATGCAGCGATTGAAGATCCTAAAAAAGTAGGGTATCATTTTATATTAAATGAATCCGCTGCTGCAGCATTGGGCTGGACAGTCAGGGATGCCGTTGGAAAGAAGATGTTCCTGGATGATTCCAGACCCGGAGTGGTAAGCGGGGTAGTGAAAGATTTTCATTTTCAATCTTTGCATAACCCTATTAAACCATTTGTATTATTTACTGAGCCGGGAGGGTATGAAATGCTGATTAAATTGAATGGCAATCAGTTACAAACCTCCATATCTTTTTTGGAAGGTAAATGGAAGAACCTGGTTACTAACCGGCCTTTTGAATACCGGTTTATGGATGAGGACTATAACCAATTATACAGTTCTGAATTAAGGCTGGGAACAGTAATGAATTTATTTGCCACACTCGCTATTATACTTGCTTGTATTGGAATGTTTGGAATGTCTTCTTATTCTGTACAGCAACGGTTTAAAGAAATCGGAATCAGAAAGGTACTGGGTGCTGGTTTGCTGAATATTATACTGAATTTATCAAAAGATTTTATACGCCTATCCCTGATAGCCATCATCATTGCTTTACCGGCTTCCTGGTGGGCGATGCATGCATGGCTGCAGGATTATGCTTATAAAACGGAGTTGGATTATGGAGTGTATCTTCTTGCGTGTTTAGTTACTTTAATACTGGTATCGTTGACGGTAAGCATACATGCCATCAGGGCAGCAGTGGCCAATCCGGTGAAGAGTTTGAGAAGTGAGTAGGGAGTTCTAAGAAAGGAGTTGAGAGTCGAAAAGCAGGAGCCTGGAGGAATAATTAAACATTTTCAAAAATATTTTAAACTGATAATAAAGGAATATGATTAAAAGCTTTTTCAGACTGGCAGTAAGGAATCTCTGGAAAAACAAGGGATTTTCAGCAATTAATATTTTAGGACTGGCTATAGGAATGGCCAGTGCCATTATTATTCTATTATGGATTCAGCATGAAGTGGGATATGATCAGATTTATGAGAAAAAAGAACGGATTTATGAAGCCTGGAACCGGGCTAGTTTTGATGGAAAACTGATGTGCTGGAATACCACACCAAAAGTACTGGCAAGAACACTGGAAAAAGACATGCCAGAAGTGGAACAATCTGTTCGTGTAAACTGGCCCAGTCATTATTTATTCAGCATTGGGGAAAAAAGACTGACAGTTACCGGAAGGATAGTGGACAGTAATTTTCTGCAGGTATTTACTTTTCCTTTAATTAAAGGAAATCCACTCACTGTTTTGAATGATATGCATTCGATTGTGTTAACAGAAAAGCTTGCAGTAAAATTGTTTGGAAATAGTACTGATGCAATAGGTAAAATTATTAAACTGGATAACAAAGATAATTTTACTGTAACAGGTATATTAACTGATATTCCGAATAATACCCGTTTTTCTGATTTGGAATATTTATTACCCTGGAGTTATTCAAGGTACAGGGGAGAGGATGATAATAATTGGGGGAATAACAGTACCCGCACATATGTTCTGCTGAAACCCAATGCCTCGTTTATTACCTTGAATACAAAGCTAAAAACATTAAAGCCAAAATATGACCCTACAGAACCCAAATGGGAAATGTTTATATACCCGACAGCAAGGTGGCATTTATATTCCAGCTTTGAAAACGGATATGAAAACGGAGGAAGGATTACTATTGTAAAACTTTTTGGCATTATTGCTGCTTTTATTTTGCTGATTGCCTGTATCAATTTCATGAATCTGAGTACTGCAAGGAGTGAAAAAAGAGCCAAAGAAGTAGGCATACGTAAAGTAGTGGGTGCTCAGCGATCTTCCCTGATTAGCCAGTTTATTGCAGAATCTATTTTAATTGCTTTGATTGCAGGTGTCTGCGCCATTATAATTGTGCAGCTATTCCTGCCTGCCTTTAATACACTTACAGAGAAGAAACTGTTTATTGCATATGGCAGTCCTTATTTCTGGATAACCGGAATTGTATTTGTGGTTTTTACCGGATTTCTGGCTGGCAGCTATCCTGCATTCTTTTTATCCTCTTTTGAGCCTATTAAAGTATTAAAAGGAACCTTCAAAAAGGCTAATTCAAAATTTAACCCCAGAAAAATATTAGTGGTATTACAGTTTACATTTGCAATTATACTTATCATCTGTACCATTATAATTAAACAACAGATAGATTATGCCAAAGACCGGGAAAGTGGCTATGATAAAAATAGCCTGATTTATCATTTTCTAACCGGAGATATTGAAAAAAATTACCAGTTAATTAAACAGGAATTACTGGCTACCGGTACTGCTGTTTCTGTAACCAAGACCAGTGCTCCGCTAACAGAAAGCTGGAGTGACGGATGGGGGCAGGATTGGGATGGAAAGGACCCGAATGATAAAACTGATTTTAACAGGTATAATGAAGATGGGGGACTGGGAGTTACTGCAGGATTGCAGTTTATTGCCGGCAGGGATATTGATTTGCAACAATATCCAACCGATTCACTGGCTATTATTTTGAATGAATCTGCATTGAAAGTGATGAAGTTTAAGCAACCGATCGGTCAGATTATAAAAGATAATGGCAAACAATGGCATGTTATCGGTGTGATTAAAGACTTTATTTTAACCTCTCCGTATGAACCCACTAAACCGATGCTGATATACGGGCCTAAAAGCTGGTTTAATACTATTCAGATAAAACTGAATAATAAAAATACCACTGAAAAGAACCTGGCAACTGCAGAAACTATATTTAAGAAGTATAATCCGGAATACCCTTTTGAATACAAATTCACTGATCAGGAATACGCAATAAAATTTGAAGACGAAAAAAGAATTGGCATTTTGGCCAGTCTTTTTGCCGGACTAACTATACTGATTTCGTGTCTGGGTTTATTTGGACTTTCTATTTATATGGCTGAAGCCAGGATTAAAGAAATTGGAGTTAGGAAAGTATTAGGTGCTTCTGTAACTGGCATCACAGCTTTGTTGTCTATTGATTTTCTAAAACTGGTGAGTATTGCTTTTCTGATTGCTACACCTATTGCCTGGTATGTTATGCATCAATGGTTGCAGGATTATCCATACCGTGTCAATATTCATTGGTGGGTGTTTTTACTTGCAGGATCTGTATCAGTTTCCATATCATTGATTACTGTAAGTTTTCAATCCATCAAAGCTGCAATTGCCAACCCGGTGAATAGTTTGAGGAGTGAATAAGAGAATTTGAATATGGCAGTCAGGAGGCTGGAGTTGAATATTTGAATTAGGATGTTGAAGGATAGATGATGGATGTGATGATCAAATACATAGTATTTTTTTAAATAAATATATTATACTATACAATGATTAAAAATTATTTTAGAATTGCCTTTCGGTCATTATTGAAAAATAAAGTGTTCACCCTGATTCATATTTTGGGGCTGGCCATTGGTATTTCTGCTTCCCTGGTGATTTATTTACTGGTCAATTTTCATCTAAGTTTTGACAAGTTTGAAAAAGATGGGAATCGGATATACAGGGCAGTTTCGACTTTTAGTTTTTCAGGGGAGGTTTTCCGTAATTCCGGGATCACTTCACCCATGGGTGAAGCTATGCGGAAAGAACTTACAGGGCTGGAAGCTATTGCACCTTTCAGGACATATGGGGAAGATGTAAAAGTATCTGTGCCGTATAAAAATGAAAACAACCCTGTTGTTTATAAAAAACAAGGGGAAATTATTTTTGCAGATGAAAGCTTTTGCAAGTTGATTGGATATGAATGGATAGCTGGTTCTCCGGTTATTGCTTTAGCAAAACCCTATCAGGTGGTATTGACTGAAAGTATGACTAAGAAATATTTTCCTGGTCTTAAACCGCAGGATGCCGTAGGGAAGTATTTGTATTTTAACGATACTGTCAGAACAATTATTAGCGGTGTATTAAAAGATATCAAAGCCAATACCGATTTCACATTTAATACAGTTATATCAATGGCTACGCTGGATAGTACCAGTTTAAGGCCTGATGATTGGTATGAATGGAACAATACAAACAGTGCTTCACAATTACTTGTAAAACTGGCTGCTGGAACACCAGTTTCCAGAATTGAAAAAGAAATGCACAGTTTGTATGATAAATACAGAAAAATAGATAAGGACGACCATAGTACGGTATCCTTTTCTTTGCAACCACTGTCTGATATCCATTTCAATGCAGAATTTGGCGGTTATACTTTACCCCTGGCCAATAAATCCACATTATACAGTTTAATGATAGTAGCTGTATTTTTATTACTGCTGGCCTGCATTAATTTTATAAATCTATCAACTGCCAATGCATCCGGGCGATCAAAAGAGATTGGTATCCGTAAAACTTTAGGCAGCACAAAAAAACAGCTCGTCATTCAGTTTCTTAGTGAAACTTTTTTATTAACATTATCAGCAGCAGTTTTATCGGTGCTTTTAACTCCTTTTTTATTAAAGATTTTTGCAGATTTTATTCCAAAAGACCTGCATTTTGACTTGTTGGGGCAGCCCAGTATTTTTTTATTTTTGACAATACTCATCCTGGCAGTAACCTTATTTTCCGGATTTTATCCGGCATTGGTACTTTCAGGATATAAACCTGTGCTGGTTTTAAAGAATCAGGCCTATTCCAATACAGGGAAAACCAGGTCGGCCTGGCTCAGGAAATCATTAACCATATCTCAGTTCATTATAGCACAGGTATTTATCATGGCCACCATACTGGTGAGCAAACAAATTAACTATTCAATTCATAAAAACCAGGGATTTCAAAAAGACGCCATTTTACATCTCAATACTAATTTTTATGATACTATACAAGGACATAAATACCTGTTGGCTGATAAAATAAAAGCATTGCCAGGTGTTAAGATGGTAAGCATTTGCACAAATCCTCCTTCTTCAAACAGTACATGGAGCAGTACCATGAAATATAAGGATGGTAAAAAGGAAACAGAAACCAATGTTGAGCAAAAGTATGGAGATACCAATTATATTAAGTTATATGGGTTGAACTTGATAGCCGGGAATAATTTGGAACAGTCAGATTCTGTCATTGCTTTTATTATGAATGAAACCTATGCACATATCCTTGGTTTTCATCAACCCGAAAAATTAGTTGGCAAATATATTGAATGGAATAACAAACAAATTATCATCAAAGGAATTGTGTCTGACTTTCATGAAAGATCCCTGCATGAACCTATTAAGCCACTGGTTATTGGAAGTTGGGCAAAAAATACCAGGAATATCAGTATAGCCCTGCAACCACAGAACGAATCAGGAACTTCATGGAAAAATACTATTGGCCAAATTGAGAAAGCCTGGAAGGAAGTGTATCCAAAAGACGATTTTGAATATCATTTTTTTGATGAGCAACTGGCAAAGTACTATGACTCAGAGCAGCATATAGCAGATTTACTGAAATGGGCCACAGGGCTGGCAATTTTCATCAGTAGTCTTGGTTTGCTGGGGCTGGTTATTTATTCAACCAATATTCGCACAAAAGAGATTGGTGTGCGTAAAGTATTAGGAGCTTCTGTTTCGCAAATTGTGATAATTATTTCAAAGGAATTCATCATGTTGATTGCATTTGCCTTTATCATAGCAGCACCAATTGCTTATATAGGGATGTACAGGTGGTTGGAGAATTTTGCTTATCATACAGAGATCAGCTGGTGGATATTTTTACTGGGTGTTTCGGTTATGATTGTTATTGCGATATTGACGCTTGGTTATCAAACCATCAGGGCTGCAAAAGCAAACCCGGTGAAGAGTTTGAGGAGTGAATAATATAGGTGTCCGAAAATGAACATAAAGTGTCCGATATCGTACAATATTGAAAAGCAGGTATTGTTTAAACTCTTATCTGTAAAGGATTTAAGCTTCTGGCACGGCATTGGTACTGATTGGTTGAAATTTTATAAGTATTAGTTAAAACCATAAATAAATGTTCAAAAATTATATTAAAATAGCCTGGAGAAATTTATTGAAAAATAAAATATTCTCTTTGATTAATATACTGGGACTGGCAACAGGTTTATCCTGTTTTCTGCTGATATCCCTATATGTTTTGGATGAACTGAGTTTTGACCGTTTTTTTAAAAATGCAGACCGGATCTACCGAATCAATGCTAGCATAAGGTTTGGGGGAGGTGATTTTAATTATCCGCTTTCTTCAGACATGATGGGACAAACTTTGAAAAAAGATTATCCCCAGGTGGAAGAATATGCACGAATTTATAATTCTAACGGAAATAAACTGGTAAAAAAAGGCAATGACTTTATCAATGAAAAAAATGTATGCCATGCCGATTCTACCTTCTTCCGGATATTTGATTTGCCAGCCATTGCAGGAAATCTGAATACAGCTTTAAATGATCCGAATACAGTTGTTATTACAGAAAAAATGGCCATTAAATATTTTGGCAGTGCAGCGGCAGCTTTAGGAAAATCACTGGAAACCAATGATGAAAAAAATAAACTTTATAAAATAACAGCCGTATTAAAAGATATTCCGGATAATGCGCATTTTAATTTTGATTTTTATTTCTCGATGAAAAATGCGGGATATGACTTTGGACAATACATGAGCCATAATTTTCATACCTACCTGTTGTTAAAACCTGGTACTGATTACCGGAATTTTGAAAATAAATTTACTGAGTATATTAATAAATATTGTATTCCTGCATTGAAACAGGTAATGCAGATCAATAGTATAGAAGATTTCAAAAAATCGGGAAATAAACTGGAGTATAATCTTACCCCTGTAACTAAAATACATTTGTATTCTGGTATGTTGTATGAATTTCGGCCAGGAGGTAATATACAGTACATCTACATTTTTTCTATTGTAGCTCTGTTTATATTACTGATTGCATGCATTAATTTTATGAACCTGACCACTGCCAAATCGATCAGCCGGGCTAAGGAAGTGGGTATACGCAAAGTGCTTGGAACAGAGAAAAAAGACCTGATTGCACAATTTTTGGTAGAATGTATAGTAATGGTACTATTATCAATGGTTTTAGCCATTGGAATAACCTATCTTATTTTACCTGCATTTAATTCATTGGCAGATAAAACGATGACCCTCAAAAGCTTATTTTCTCCAATGCTATTGCCCTTACTGATTTCTTTGCCTTTTATAGTAGGGATGCTGGCAGGTATTTATCCGGCATTTTTCATGTCATCTTTCAAACCAATAGAGGTTTTGAAAGGTAAACTAAAACAAAATAATAAAAGTATTAGCTTAAGAAGCCTTCTGGTAGTTTTTCAGTTTACCACTTCCATCATTCTGATTATTGGCACTATAGTTATTTACCGGCAATTGCATTATATACAAAACAGGAATGTAGGATTTAATAAAGATCAGGTCTTGATTATTAATGATACTTATGCCTTGAATAATAACCTGAATGCTTTTAAAAATGACATGCTCCAAACAACAGGGATTAAAACTGCCACCATCAGTGGTTTTTTGCCGGTACCGTCTAACAGAAGCGATAATGTGTTTTCTACAAGTTCTGTTATGGATACAAAGAATGGTTTTGATATGCAAACCTGGAATATAGATTGTGATTATATTAAAACGATGGGAATGGAGCTGGTAAAAGGCAGAACATTTCTACCAGGATATATCAGCGATTCGAATACAGTGATTATTAATGAAACCGTTGCAAAAACAATTGGGATGGAAGACCCTATTGGTAAAAAATTATACAGTACCTATTACAGCAATAACAACCAGTTGATTCCATATACCATTATTGGAGTGGTTAAAAATTTCAATTATGAATCTCTTAAGCAGTCTGTAGGTGCACTGGGATTTTTTTTAAAAAAAAGTACCGGTTCTGTTTCATTTAAAATTAATGCATCCCATTCGGAAGATATAGTAAAACAGGCGAGTTTAAAATGGAAAGCAATGGCACCAGGAATACCATTTAGTTACCGGTTTATGGATGAAGCGTTTAATGATATGTATAATGCAGAACAAAAAATTGGTAAAATTATCCTGATATTCTCTATACTGGCCATACTTATAGCCTGCCTGGGTTTATTTGGACTTTCGATATTTATTGCAGAACAGCGGAAAAAAGAAATAGGTATTAGAAAAGTACTGGGGTCCAGTATTATGGGAGTTGTGCAATTACTATCCTTAGACTTTCTGAAACTGGTTATATTTTCTTTTGTTTTAGCTTGTCCGTTTGCCTGGTATTTTATGCATCAGTGGCTGGAAAATTTTGCTTACAGGGCTGAAATAAGCTGGTGGATATTTTTACTGGCTGCATTTTTAGCTGTGTTTATTGCTTTGGCAACCGTTAGTTTTCAGGCAGTAAAAGCAGCAATAATGAATCCGGTGAAGAGTTTGAGAACAGAGTAAGTATGGAGGAGGTAGTCGGGAGGCTGAAAAATATTGGTTAGTGGTTATTGATAAACAGTTTCAGAATGTATATAAACAGATATGATATATAATTATATTAAAACAGCATGGAGAAACTTATTGAAACAAAAGTTTTTTTCAGCCATCAATATATTAGGATTGGCGATTGGCATTGCTGTTTCCTTTTTTATAATGAATTATGTTAGCTATGAGTTTAGTTACGATAATTTTCATCAAAAGCAGGACAGGATTTACCGGGTGGAGAGTCGTTTTTATGAGGGTACTCAACTGACTGATGATTGGGCTACCAGTACTTTTGGTTATGGCAGTGCGATGAAAAAAGAGATACCCGGAATTGAAGATTATGTAAGGGTATCCATTCATAAGGTAGAACAGGTGGTCATTTATAAGGATACTAAAATAAGGGAATCCGGAATCACTTATACGGAACCTTCATTTTTTAAAATATTTGATTTTCAGCTTAAGGAAGGAGATAAAGCCACGGCTTTGTCTAAGCCAAATAGTGTTGTAGTTACCCAGTCTGCTGCCCGGCATTTTTTTGGAAATAAAAGTCCGATGGGTAAAATTCTTCGTTTTGCCACAGGTGAAAAATTTGTGGATTGTATGGTGACAGGAGTAATGGAAGATTTTCCGGTAAATTCTCATATCAGTTTTAATTATCTGATTGCTTATGAAGGTCTGCCTGTTTGGATGAAAGATTTCTGGTATTTGCATGAAGCATACACCTATGTTTTGCTCAAACCCGGAGTTGCAACCAAACAGATAGAAGATGCTTTCCCGGCAATGGCAGAAAAATATAAAACACTGGATGCGTTAAAAAACAAAAAATGGGCTATCACACTGGTACCGCTGCGTAACATTCACCTTAATCCACAAAAAGCCTATGAAATGGAGATTAAGGGTAATAAGAATGCTTTAATTACACTTTTAGTTATCGCTTTACTTATTTTACTTACAGCATGGATCAATTATATTAATTTAACAATGGCCCGTTCGGCAGAAAGAGCAAAAGAAGTGGGCATCAGAAAAGTATCCGGCGCTTTACGTGTACAACTGATTATCCAGTTTTTGATAGAATCCCTGATTATCAATTTTTTGGCACTGTTCTTAGCTTCCATAATTGTGATGCTGACAAATCGCTTATTTAACCAGCTGATAGGCAGGGAAATCAGTTATTTTCTATTTAAAGAGCCATTATTCTGGAGTATTTTAGTAATTGCATTATTATTTGGAATACTGGTGTCTGCATTTTACCCAGCTTTTATCTTATCCTCCTATAAACCTGCTTTAATCTTAAAAGGGAAATTTGTCAATAGCAATTCAGGAATCCGTTTGCAAAAAGTGTTGGTGGTATTTCAGTTTTCTGCAGCACTATTCCTGATGATTGGATTATTTATAGTTAAAAGACAAATCAGTTATATGCAGGAACAAAACCTGGGTGTTAATATTAACCGTACCCTGGTAATGAAATATCCGGTTAGTTACGCTAACCTGTTTACAACTGTTGAACAGTTTGCAGAAAAGCTAAAAACATTACCGGAATCAAAAGCCGTTACCGTTTCCGGTTCCGTACCAGGTATTGAAGTGGCAAAATTTGCATCCAATAGCTTATTCGGGAGTACGGAAAGAGTAAACCGGTTATATGAAATGCTGACAGTAGATTATGATTTTGCAACAACATTCGATTTAAAAACGGTTGCAGGAAGGTTCTTTAAAAAAGGATTTGGAGATGAAAAAAACAACTTGCTGATTAATGAAGCTGCTTTGCCACAGTTGGGCTTTACTGCAGCAGGTGAGGCTATAGGCAAAAAGGTATTACTGGAAGGAGATAAAGAACCTGTGGAAATCATAGGCGTTATGAAAAACTGGCACCAGCGCGGGCTGGGGAATATTTACACACCAATTATGTTTGTTTTAAACGGAAGAATCAGCTGGGTACCTCCCCAATATATTTCCATAAAACTTACAGACAAAGACCTTACCAGCAGTGTTGCTATGGTTCAATCGGAATGGAAAAAATATTTCCCTGAATCCAGTTTTGACAGTTTCTTCCTGGATAGTTTTTTTAATGAACAATATAAGGCAGATATAAGGTTTGGAAAGATCATCAGTTTTTTTACAGCACTGGCTTTTTTTATCACCATACTAGGAGTGTGGGCATTATCTGCTTATACGGCACATCGTAGAGTGAAAGAAGTAGGAATAAGAAAAGTTTATGGTGCAGGCATTCAGGATATCTTCAGGCTTTTTTCCCTGAACATTACTGTTTTGGTAGGCATTCCCTTTCTGATTGCTGCACCTGTTTCATATATATTACTTAATGAATGGCTTAATCATTATGCGTTCAGAACAAATATTAGTCCATGGATCTATGCCGGAGGATTTTTTATTGCCCTGTTTATTGTATTGATTACGGTGATTTGGCAAACCTTTTTAGTAACAGTACAGCATCCGATAAAAAGTTTAAGAACTGAATAAAGTGAAATTTCAGAGTTTGGATAGATGATTTTTTTTTAAAATTAAAATGCAGATAAAATGATAGCATTAAAAAACATTTTTAAATGGGTAAATACCGGGGGAAGCAGAATATTTCTATTAAAGGATATTAATCTGACAATAAAAGAAGGGGAATTTATAAGTATTATGGGGCCATCCGGTTCCGGAAAATCAACATTGCTGAATATAATTGGAATGCTGGATGAGTTTAATGAAGGTGAGTATCTGTTTTCAGGTAATCAGGTGCATACAATGAAAGAAAAACAAAAAGCTCAGTTATTTAAAGAAAATGTAGGTTTTGTTTTTCAGGCATATCATTTAATTGATGAACTGACCGTATATGAGAATATTGAAACACCATTACTCTATAAAAATGTAAAAACATCTGAAAGGCAGGCTATTGTTGCAGATATACTGGACAGGTTTAATATAGTAGGAAAAAAAGACTTGTTCCCTTCTCAATTATCAGGCGGACAGCAACAGCTGGTAGGGGTAGCCAGGGCATTGGTTTCTAACCCTTCATTGATATTGGCGGATGAGCCTACCGGCAATTTAAACAGTAAACAGGGAGAGGAGATCATGAACCTTTTTAAACAATTGAATGAAGAAGATGGGGTAACCATCATTCAGGTAACCCATTCAGAAAAAAACGCAGCGTATGGCAGTTCTATTATTCATTTACTGGATGGTCGTATTGAAAAATAAGATTTAAAGCAACCATTCTTTTTAAAATTTTCATTATGAACAAAAAACTTTTTTTGATTTTGTTATCTGGGTTAATGATTTCCAGCTTATTAAGTCAGGACCTATTTCCCGCGCAAACAAAATATAATTTACAACAGTGTATGGAAATAGCTTTTAAAAACAATCCGGATATTAAGCAGGCAGAATTATCTGCAGAAAATAGCAGGATAAATTATGACCAGTCAAAAGAGAATATGATACCTACCTTAAATGCCGGTATAACACATACATTTTATAACGGAAGAAGTATCAACCCTTATACCAATTCCTATATTGATCAAAGCAATACAGCTGCCTCTTATCAATTATATTCCAGTGTTACTTTATGGAATGGCAGCAGCCTGCAACATTATATGCAGCAAAATGCACTCAGCTATGAAGCAGGCAAGATGGATGCTCAAAATTCAAGAGATAAATTAACCATCAACCTTATTCTGGATTACCTGACAGTATTAAGCACTCAGGAGCAATTGAATATTGGGGAAAAACAAGTACTTGCAACTAAAAAGAAAGTGGAAATTTTAGAGCTTAAAAATACTGACGGTGCCATATCTCCCTCTGATTTATATGATATGAAAGGCCAATTGGCAAACGATGAATTAACAGTAGTGACCACTAAAAAAAATCTGGAAAATGCAAAGCTTGCCTTGGTACAATTGATGAATACGCCTTATACAAAAGAATTACAATTAGCACCACTTAGTGATGAAATAATTCCTCAGCCTTATGATGCTACAGTTCAGGAAATCTATGATAATGCCAGTAAAAGACTTGCTGCAGTAAAATCTGTTGATCTGAAAGTTGCCAGTGCTGAAAAAGCAATACAAACAGTGAAAGGGCAGCTAATGCCTACAATTTACCTTTATGGAGGATTATATTCTAATTATTCGAGTGCAGCAACTGCTGAACAATATATCAATTCCACTGATGTTGCCACTAATAGTTATGTTTTATTAAATAATGTAAAGAATACCGTATACAATACACAACAAAATTTTGCATCTATCCCATTATCTTATGGCAATCAGATATCCAATAACCTGAATTCGCAGATAGGAATAGGTTTGAATATTCCCATATTGAATAATTTTCTTTATAAGAATAAACTCAGACTGGCTAAAGTGGCAGAGAAACAGGCAACTGTGCAGGCACAAACCACCAAAATTCAATTACGACAGGCAATTGAGCAGGATTATGTGAATCTTAATGCTGCCTATCAGACTTATCTTAAATTAAAGAATCAGGTAAGTTATTTTGAACAATCACTGCATGCTGCTGATGTAAGGTTTTCAGCAGGTGCGATTACTATTGTAGATTATGTTATAGCAAAAAATAATTATGACCGTGCAGTTATAAATTTAATTGCAGCTAAATATGATTATGTACTGAGAACTAAAGTGCTTGATTTTTTTCAGAGCAGGAGTATTTATTAAATTCAATTTGTAGATGAATAATTAAATTTATGCTGAATTAAAGAATACAGGGATCATGAGAAACATATTTCAACTGCTGATTTGTATATTAATCTGCCAGATTTTAATTGCACAACCAATGCAATATGGCTTTAGAAATTCAAATCATTCTATAGATATCAGGTTGAAGGACTTGCTGCATCAGTTAACCTTAGCAGAAAAAATCAGTCTGTTAGGCTATGACAGCAAACCTGTAGAAAGATTAGGCATTCCTGCCTATAACTGGTGGAATGAAGCTTTACATGGTGTAGCAAGGGCTGGCAAAGCAACTGTATTTCCTCAGGCCATCGGAATGGCTGCATCTTTTGATGATTCATTGTTAAATCTGGTTGCAGATGCTATTTCTACTGAAGCAAGGGCAAAATACAATTTGGCCATAAAGCAGGACAGGCATTTGCAATATATGGGATTAACTTTCTGGTCGCCGAATATTAATATTTTCAGAGATCCAAGATGGGGAAGAGGGCAGGAAACCTATGGTGAAGACCCCTTCTTAACTGCATCCATGGGAGCTTCCTTTTTAAGAGGATTACAGGGAAGTGACCCATTGATACTAAAAGCATCGGCATGTGCCAAGCATTTTGCTGTGCATAGCGGCCCGGAAGCATCCAGGCATGAAATAGATGTGCAGGTTGATGAAAAAGACCTCAGGGAAACCTATTTATATGCATTTAAGAAAATGGTTGATGCTGGTGTAGAATCAGTAATGTGTGCTTATAACCGTGTAAACGGTGAACCCTGTTGTACAGGACCTACGTTATTGCAAAAAATATTACGAACAGAATGGGGATTTAAAGGTCATGTTGTTACAGACTGCTGGGCATTGGAAGATATTTGGAGCCGGCATAAAGCATTAACCGGAAGTGTTGAAACTGCTGCAGCTGCGATTAAGGCAGGTGTAAATCTGGATTGCAGTACTCTTTTACAGGATGATGTTATGAAAGCCATAGAAAGAAATTTACTTTCAGAAAAAGAGGTGGACAGTGCACTTGCAGGAATTTTAAGAACACAATTCAAACTGGGATTTTTTGATTCAGCTACTCTTAATCCCTATAAAAATTATGGTGCCGATAGTATTTCGAATAAATATCATATCGCATTAAGCAGGAAAATGGCTACTGAAAGTATGGTATTGTTAAAGAATGAAGGAAACATTTTGCCACTTCCTATCAATCAATATAATTCCTACATGGTAGTTGGACCAACTGCAGCTTCTACAGATGCTTTACTGGGCAATTATCATGGTTTGAGCAGTAAAGCAGTTAATTTTGCAGAAGGTATCATTGCTGCTGTAAATGAAGGGACTCGTGTAGAATATGATCAGGGATGTGATTTTACAGATACTGTTCATTTTGGTGGTATTTGGGCTTCCGGAAATGCAGCGATGACCATTGCTGTTATAGGATTTACACCAGTCTATGAAGGAGAGGAAGGGGATGCTTTTCTGGCAGCCGAAGGAGGTGACAGAAAAAGTTTAAGCCTGCCTGCATCGCAAATTGCCTTTATGAAAGCATTAAGGAAAGGTACCAATCACCCTGTTATAGCAGTAATTACAGCCGGCAGCGCAGTAGATGTGTCGGAAATAGCACCCTATGCAGATGCCATCATCTATGCCTGGTATCCTGGCGAACAGGGAGGTAATGCATTGGCCGACCTGATTTTCGGAAAAGTTGCTCCTTCAGGAAGGTTGCCTGTAAGTTTTTACCAATCTTTTACTGATTTACCTGCTTATACTGATTACAATATGAAAGGGAGAACCTACCGGTATTTTAAGGGGAGAATGCAATATCCATTTGGGTATGGATTAAGTTATACTTCCTTTAACTATACCTGGTTGAAGCAGCCTAAAGCAGATATTACTTTAAAGGATAGTATTAGTTTCAGTATTAAAATTAAAAATACCGGGAATTTTGATGGTGAGGAAGTGGTTCAGGCATATATAGAATATCCCAATCTGGAAAGAATGCCTGTAAAAGAATTAAAAGCTTTTAAAAAAGTTTTCATTGTTAGGGGTGCAGAAACTATCGTTAATATCACTATTCCTGTAACCGAGCTTAAAAAATGGGATTTATTACACCAGGAATGGAAATTATATCCGGGTGAATATCATCTTAGTCTGGCTAAAAATGCAGCTGAAAATATATTAAAAGCAACATTTACGGCACACTAATCTGAGCATTTTCATTTAAGTATTCAAAAACTCATTGTCTTTGAGCGTGT
>Ga0364893_10019_pt2 | contig 35369 bp, 27 predicted proteins | sample ExccelJu500001D3_FD_206943 | JGI IMG/M metagenome (GOLD analysis project Ga0364893, IMG submission 206943) | Enriched cells from Trout Bog Lake Hypolimnion, Wisconsin, USA - BchlTB.July16.5000.01.D3 | ecosystem: Environmental > Aquatic > Freshwater > Lake > Hypolimnion/Profundal zone | place: USA...
AAGGGCATATCCGAGAAACGGAGCCGCTCAATTTGGTCTCCTATAGCTTTTGGAAAGAGGATCTACTCGAGATTCACGCATCGAAGAAAGGGCGGAGGCGCGCCAGCGGGATCGAAATCTCGGAAGAGACCCGCTCTAAAGTCTATCGAGCCATCCGAAAAGTGCTCGACAATCCCGATCTGGAGATCAAACCAGAGCAGAGTTTGGCGTTTGACTTAGGGATGGACTCTCTCAACATCGCCGAGATGATCGGCTTCCTCGTCAAGACTTTCGCCGTGGGCGAGCTCCACCCGGAAGATCTCGAAACGGTCGCCGCCGTTTTGGAAATTGCCGAGGGAGGCAAGGAACCGGGAGAGAAGAAGAGAATCCGCGTTGATTTCACCTGGCCTGAAGAGCGCCATCGATTCCCACCTGAGCTTCCCCACGGACGAACCATTCCGGAAGCCTTCTTGAGAGCTTGCGAAAGAATGGGTAATGCCCCGGCCGCTGGCGACGATCTGATGGGCGCCATCAGCTATAACAAAATGAAAAAAGCAGTGCTGGTGCTCGCTCAATACTTCAAAACTTGGAAAGAGCCGCACGTCGCAGTTCTTTTGCCCGCATCGATCGGCGCCTACATCGTTATTCTCGCGCTCCAAACCGCCGGCAAGGTCCCCGTTATGCTGAACTGGACGCTGGGTCCTCGCTATTTAGAAGAGATGATGAAGATCAGCCAGTGTAAGCGAATTGTCAGTTCGTGGCGCTTTTTAGATCGCCTCCCCAATGTGCAGTTCGGCAGCACCATCGACAAATTCGCCCTTCTAGAAGATATCCGAAAATCCTTAAGCCTAAAAATGAAGCTAAAAGGGCTCTACCTCTCCATGCGCTCCGCCAAATATGCCGCGCGGGCGATGGGCTTGCATAAGATTCATGCGGATGCGCCTTGCGTCGTCTTGTTCACAAGCGGCACTGAAGCGGTACCCAAAGGCGTCCCTCTCTCTCACAAGAATATCATAGAAAATCAACGCTCCGCTATGCAGTGCATTCGATTCGATGAAGAGGACACGCTCTACGGGATCTTGCCCCCGTTTCACTCTTTCGGCTTTTCCGTCGCCGGCCTCTTCCCGCTTTTAGCGGGCATGCGAATCGCTTTCTACCCCGATCCAACAGATAGTTTTGCCCTGGCGGAGGGAATCCATAGATGGAAAATCACTCTCTTTTGCAGCGCGCCGAGCTTTTCAAAAGGGTTATTGAGAGCCGCCAAACCCGAAGAGCTAAAAACGATCCGCTATTTCGTCTCGGGAGCTGAAAAGATGCCAGATGAGCTAGTGGAGCGGGTGAAAAAAATGATCCCCCATGCGGAGGTGATCGAAGGCTATGGCATCACCGAATGCGCGCCGATTTTGACTTTGACTCGCAATTCAGAGCTGAAAGGAGTAGGGCGACTTCTCCCCGATATCGCTCTCATCACGATCAATCCAGAAACACTCGAAGTGCAGCCTGAAGGGGCGGAAGGGGAGATCTGTGTACGCGGCCCCAATGTGTTTCACGGCTATCTCGGCAATCCACGCACCCCCTTCATCGAAATCGATGGCAAGCAGTGGTATCGAACGGGGGATTTGGGCTATTTAGATGAGGAGAGGAACTTGATCTTGTCGGGCCGTCTAAAACGGTTTGTCAAAATCGGCGGCGAAATGATCAGCCTCGGCGCGATCGAAGAGGCATTGATCAAGTATCTTCTGCAGCACAAACGGATCCCTGCGGATATCCCTTCTTTGGCCGTTTGCGCCGATGAAAGAGAGGAGGGAAAACCTCTTTTCATCGTCTTCTGCACAATCGCTCTTGAAAAAGAAGAGGCAAACCAGATCCTGCAGCAGCTCGGCTTTAGCAACCTCGTCAAAATTTCCCAAGTGAAAAAAGTGCAAGAAATTCCGCTCATGGGAGCCGGAAAAACCGATTACCGAGGCCTGCAAGCGCAGATCAAGTGAACCTATGCAACTAAAAATCTACAACACAGAAAGCCGCAAAAAAGAGCTCATCTCGCTGCATGACGCGCCTCATATCCGCATGTACACTTGCGGCCCTACGATCTATGACTTTGCCCACATCGGCAATTTCCGCACCTACGTCTTTGAAGATCTCTTAAGACGAACGCTGCAGTTTTTCGGCTTTGTCGTCGAACAGGTGATGAACATCACCGATATTGATGATAAAACTATCCGGGGCGCCATCGCTAAAAACATCTCTTTAAAAGAGTATACCGAGCCATTTCGCATCGCCTTCTTCGAAGATCTTACCGCGCTCAACATCGCTAAAGTGGAGCACTATCCCAATGCGACCGATTACATCCCGGAAATGATCCGGATGATCGAACAACTCATCAAGAAAGGCTTTGCCTACAAGAGCCAAAACGGGAGTATTTACTTCTCTATCCGCAAATGCCCCTCCTATGGACGCCTTTCCCACCTCAATTTGGCCGATCTAAAAGTCAACGCATCGGGCGAAAATGAGGCCGATGAATACGATAAGGAAAGCATCGCAGACTTCGTCCTTTGGAAGGCCTACGATCCATCGCGCGATGGCGAGATTTTCTGGGAAAGCCCCTTTGGACCCGGCAGACCTGGCTGGCACATTGAGTGCTCTGCCATGGCGACAAAAATCTTCGGTCCGAGCCTCGATATCCACTGCGGCGGCGTCGACAACATGTTCCCGCACCATGAAAACGAGATCGCGCAATCGGAGTGCTGCTCAGGCCACCATTTCGTCCGTTTTTGGGTTCACGCCGAGCATCTCCTCGTAGATCACAAGAAAATGTCAAAGAGCCTCGGCAACTTCTACCGCCTCCGCGACCTCTTTCACAAGGGCTATAGCGGCCCTGAAGTGCGCTACCTGCTCCTCTCGACCCACTATCGCACACAGCTCAACTTCACCTTTGCAGGGCTCGATGGCGCACGCTCCGCGCTCTCCCGTCTCGAAGATCTCATCTTGAGACTCCGCGCAGTCACCGCTTCCCGCTCTCCAGTCCTCTCCTTAAAAAAGACGGCGGCCCACTTCAAAACAGCTTTGGCCGACGATCTCAACATTTCAGCTGCCCTCGCAGTTCTTTTTGATTTTGTCCGCGAGCTCAATACGCTTTGCGATGAGGACAAATTAGGCATTGAAGAAGCCTCCGAAGTGCTCTCCCTCCTCTCTTCTTGGGATAAAGTGCTCGGCGTCCTTCCCCTAGCTGAGAAAAGAGAAGAAATCCCCCTCGAACTACTCACCCTACTTGAGCGAAGAGAGACGGCGCGGCGCGAAAAGAACTGGCGTCTCAGCGATGAGATGCGCGATGCGATCTTGTCCCGAGGCTATCTCATCGAAGACACCCCAAATGGCGCGAGGTTGAAAAAGAAATGAGTCACAATAAGACGACACCGGACGAACGATTTCTCATGAAGCTCTACGAAGTGGCCTCTGCCAAGGGCGATCCTTGCGCTGAAGTGGACTTCCGCCCCGTTGCCAAAGCCGTAGGCCAGAAAGAGACCGCGATCAAAAACATCATTAAACACCTAGCGCAAGCCAATCTCCTAAAAAAGACTGACGAGACTACTGTCCATCTCACGACGCGCGGCTGCGACTTCGTCCTCGCAAATCGCTAGTGATCTTCGGGGCGCATCAGCGGGAAGAAAAGTACATCTTTGATTGATTCTGCGTTTGTGAAGAGCATGACGAGCCGGTCGATGCCGATGCCGACGCCGCTTGTGGGAGGCATCCCTTGGCAGATCGCCTCGATGAACTCTTCGTCGAGCGGGTTGGCCTCTTCATCGCCGCCGGCCCGTTTTTCTGCCTGATCGACAAGGAGCTTGCGTTGTAGTTCAGGGTCGTTGAGCTCTGTGTAGGAGTTGCACATCTCGCGGCCCAGGATAAAGCTTTCAAAGCGCTCGACAAAGCCCTCTTTCCGCAGGGCAGGATCTCGGTGGAGTTTGCACAGGGGAGTCGTTTCGATCGGGTGGTCGATGATGTGGTGAGGCTGGATGAGGTGCTTTTCCGCAAACTCTTCAAAGAGCATGGAGATGAGAGCGCCCCTTGGCGCGCGGTGGACGCCTTTAGGGTCGATATGGCTCTCCTTGAGAAGGCGCGCGCGCATCTGCTCTTCGCTCATCTGATCGACGTCGAGATGGCCGTAGGTTTTGATCGCCTCTTTCATGCTGAGCCGCTTCCAGGGGGCTTTGAGATCGATCACGTAGGCAGTCCCTTCCCCTTCAGGAGTGAGGCGCACCTTCGTATCGCCGAAGAGATTGAGGGCAACCGCTTCAAAGAGCCCCTCGGTGAAGTCCATCATGTCGAAATAATCCCAGCCGGCAGCGTAGGCCTCGAGCTCCGTGAATTCGGGATTGTGGGTTTTGTCGATCCCTTCGTTGCGGAACACTTTGCCAATCTCGTAGATTTTCTGCATGCCGCCGACAATGAGTTTTTTTAGCGGGATCTCGAGAGAGATCCGCAAATACATGTCTTGGGCCAGCGCATTGAGATGGGTGGTGAAGGGACGGGCTGCGGCGCCGCCATAGGTGTTTTGGAGGACGGGGGTCTCCACTTCCTCAAATTCCCTCTCTTCAAAGTAATTGCGGATCGCAAGAAGGATCCTCGAGCGGGTGCGGAAGCGCTCCAAAGATTCTGGGTGGGTGATCAGATCGAGCCAGCGCTTGCGGTAGCGGACGCCCTTGTCGGCAAGGCCGCTATGCTTATCTGGCAAGGGAAGGAGCGATTTGCAAAGGAGCGTGACCGTTTTGGCAAAGATCGTGAGTTCCCCTTTTTGCGTCTTGAAGAGGTGTCCCTCCACGCCGATGATGTCGCCGAGATCGAACTTTTTCTCAATGAATTTAAGGGGAGTGACTTCCTCCGTTGCATGCAGGCCGTGGACTTTGGTGAGATCGCGGTTGCACATGATCTGAATACGGCCCGTCTCATCTTGGATGTGGGCAAAGGCGTTCTTCCCCATTGCCCGGAAAAGGACGAGCCTTCCAGAGACGAAGACGTGGGTAGTTTTATGGCCAGCTGCATCGTCGTAATGGCCGACTTCCTTCCCTTCGGAGTCCAAGGTGATTTGGGCGCACTTTTGCGTGTGGACGTATTTAGGGGGGTAGGGGTCGATCCCCAGCTCCCGGATCTCTAAAAGCTTGCGCGATCGGTTCTGGAACTCTTCGTGGCTGTGGTAGTCTGGCACTGGAAATGGCATAAAAATCTCTCTTACAGCCCTCTAGGGTAGCTGTTTGCCAGGGTTTTTGTCCACCAGGCTAGGCAAAAATAAGCTATGGGGGGTAAAGTACCCCCATGCTTGCCGCCACTGTGACGAATCTGGCCGATGTAGAGAAGGCTGCTTCCCTTGCCGATCTGGTGGAGATTCGCCTCGATCATCTCAACGACCTTTCCTTCCAAAAACCTAAGGTTCCCTGCATCTTTACCCTCCGGAGAAAAGAGCAAGGGGGGCTCTGCGACCTGCCGGAAAAGCAAAGGCTCTCACTTCTCGAAGAATGTTTGAAGTTAGGCCCCGAATACTGCGATATCGAGGCCGATACCGACCCTGTCTGGATCGATCGGATGGCGAGTCGATTCCCCAAGATCAAATGGATCGGCTCCTATCATAATTTTCATGAGACGCCGACCGATTTACATGCTTTATTGCAGGGGATGAAAAATCCCCATTTTTCCATTTCTAAAATTGCAACCCTTGCAAAGTGTAGCGCCGATATGTTGAGACTCATGGTATTTGCGAAGGAGTGTGCGGTTCCTATTTCTGCCATTTCACTGGGGGAATACGGAAAACCTTCCCGCGTGCTTGGAAAAGTGATGGGCGGTGTGCTCCATTATGCAGGACTCGATGAAGAGGTTGCTTTAGGCAGATATAGTTTGAAAACGCTGCATGAGGTATTTCGCTTTTCTCGGCTGAACCGCGATACGAAAATTTATGCTCTTGTCGGCGATCCTGTAGAGCAAAGCCCGGGCCATATTTTTCATAATGCAGCCTTTCAGCACAATGGCGTCTATGTCAAGATGCGGGTAAACAAAGAGGAGCTAGGGGAGTGTTTTTCTCTCATCAGAAAGCTTGGCTTTGCAGGCCTTAGTGTGACGATCCCACTAAAAGAAGAGATTGTACAGCTTGTCGATGAGTCCTCTATCGGCGCAGTGAACACTATTTGCTTTCAGGACCAAAAGGCGATCGGCCTTAACACGGATGGATTGGGAGCTCTCAATGCGATCGAAAAGAGGCAAAAAGTTCAGGGCAAGCGCCTAGCCATTCTGGGTGCAGGCGGCACTGCGCGGGCGATTGCTTTTGAAGCAAAGAGAAGAGGAGCTTCATTTGCCGTTTTCAATCGGACGGTAGAACGGGCAAGAAAACTGGGAGAGGGGTACTCATTAGATGCGCTGCATTCTTACGATTACGACATCCTCATCAATACGATTCCTGCGCACGTTCCTTTGAAGATGTCTTTAAAGGAGAAAAAGTTAGTTTTGGATGTGTCATATAATCCCAGGGAAACGCCTCTTCTACAAGAGGCGCTTCGCCTGGGGTGCGAATGCATTTATGGGGATGAAATGTTTACCAACCAAGGTCTTCTTCAACAGCAGTTATGGTGGAAGCAGGCCCAGCAGCGCCATTTGAGGGATAGAGGAGTTCCCCCCACGCTGTTTTTTGTGTAAGCTCTTCAGTCAACTCGGCAGGTTTTCCAAAGAACTGTTGATATTCTTGGGCGACGTTAGCCTCTATTTCGGCGGCCTGTGTTTGAGCAAGCATTTGATATTCTTCGGCGACCTTAGCCTCTATTTCGGCAGTCTGTGCTTCAGAACGCATTTGATATTTTTTTCTAATCGTCTTTTGCAATTCCTCATGATGTTTATTTCTAACCACCTTTTGCAACTCTTCAGCAGCATGTTTAGAATCGTATGGTTTTTCGTAAATATCGAGCATGCGGCCATTTTGATCCCAATTTGTTAAATGAGGGTCGAGGGTAAGCTCTAGGCTGTTATAGAGAGTTTTGATTTGATTCAATATCCCGTAATCAAGCTCTTGGCAAGGAGTTACGGCATATTCGGCGACGATATACCCCTCGGTGAGATATTTCGTTGCAAATGCCGCCCGCGCTTGTGCAACTGGTGTTTGTAGCAACATATCCCTTCCCCACAGGTCTGTTCCTCTAACGCTTTCTGCGAGCAAGCTCTGGATTTCTTTAAGAAGCTCAGGATTATGCATAGCTTCTTCAATGAGTGCATCGAAAGTATGGAACTTGATATGGCGATCGGAGAGATATTTATTTGACTGTATTTTTGCGCGACGAATGAACTGATGTCCTAAATATTCTAGGATCAATTCCGGAGGTTTTTTCTTCAGATCTTTCACAGATTGGAGTCCGAAGGATATGCCCTCCTTTCTAGAATCTTCCTTGAAGAGACGGATAACAAACCTTCGGGTGGGATCGTCTTTGCTCCGGCACCCATAGACATGAGAGAAGTTCCCGGCACCGAGGAATACCAAACTTTTTCCGTCTATCTCCATCTCTTCTCGACCAGCCTTGATAGTGAAGTTTTCCACATCTGGAAGCGTTCCCTCATCCACTAGGCCAGCTTTGATCTTTTTTTGGTGATCTTTTAGCTTCTTGAGGCGAGCCTCGATTTCACTCCTCATCGCGGCTTGATTTTTAATAAAAGGAGCATCGGCATAAGAAGGGGTAGGTTTAGGATTTGCCCGCTTGGTACCTTCGCCGCAAAGACTGCTTGTTTCTATAGCACCGCCACCACCACCTGCGGCAGCAGTAGGCGTTGCTGCTGCATCGTCAAATGTTCCGAAAAGGGAGCGTATTGCGCTTCCGTCGGAGGCTGCCCATTCAGCCCGTCTAGATGGGCCTGGGCTGCCCAAAGGATCGGTCAGCGCTGAGTGCATTCTAGCTGTTCTTTGAGATACAGGACTGCGCAAGTTCAAGCCCGTTAGATTAGGCGACTGACCTGTAAAGCTTCCAAAAATTAGGCTTCTTGTAGTCGAGGCGCTAGACAATGGTGGAGAATGTGAAGAAGCAAAAGACGAACCCGTCTCGGTTGAGGCATTGGACCCTGTCGGGGAATATGGCGCCGCTGGAGTTCTAGCAGATTCTGCAGAGGAAGGTATCGTTTGTACAGTTGTAGTTCTTTGAGGAGCAGGGCTACCCATGAGAAGGCTATTAGCGAGGGCTGCAAGATCGACTTCAGAATTTGCTGCGTGGGTGGAAGGCATTCCCGCCGCTCTGGATCGTTTGGGAGATGAGTCGTTTGGCTGCTCCAACCTTCTAGGAGAACCGATCGCTTGACCTTGGATAGATCTTTGTGCAGCGGCAGCTACAGCAGGCGCATTCCCTACTTCTAAGACCGCTTGGCTGTGGCCATTGGGAGGGGGAGCTGTAAATAAGGTTCTTCTATTTGTTGGAAAAGTAGCCATGTTTTTTATCCTATTTTTAAAATAATTTATAGATATTATAATATAAAAGATAATTAAAATCTAAATATATATATGGATGGGATCAATATCAATTCGAGCGGCCTCTGAAACTTGGGCGAGAATGTCATTTAAGTTGCTTATTTTTAATGACTTAATGACAAATTGGAAGCGATAGAGGTCTTTAACTTTTGCATGGCCCGCTGGGGTGATCGGAAGGATCTGAGTATCAGGGGGTAAGCGAGAAAGGAGAAGGGTGTGGGCGGTTTTGGCCTTTTCGAGGGCCATTTGCTCGTCGGGGTCGGAGAAAAGGAGCTTGGCGAGGCGGCAGAAAGGGGGGTAGGCGAAGGTGCGCCTTTCTTCGATTTCGGCTGCATAAAAAGAGGGGTAGTCTTGGGCGGCAGCCAGGCGAAGGGTGGGGTGGTCGGGAAGGAACGTCTGGATGATCACCTCTCCGGGGAGCTCGGCTCTGCCGGCTCTTCCAGCCACTTGGGTGAGGAGTTGAAAGGTGAGTTCAGGAGAGCGAAAGTCGGGAATTGTGAGGCCCGCATCTGGGTTGAGGATGCCAACGAGGGTGACCGAAGGGAAGTGGAATCCTTTTGCGATCATCTGCGTGCCGATGAGTATATCTGCCTTGTGGGCGCGAAATTGTTTAAAAAGCTCTTCGTGGCTGTTTTTCTTCTGCGTCGTGTCCCGATCCATCCGCAGGGTGCGCACTTCGGGGAGAAGCGCATGGAGGGTTCGCTCGACATGTTCTGTGCCAAAACCTTTAAATTGGAGCGTTTCCCCTTTTTGGCAATTGGGACAGGAGCGGGGCGCCGGCTGTTGATAATTGCATAGATGGCATCGGAGCAGATTCGCTTCGCGATGGAAGGTGAGGGAGAGATCGCAGTGAGGGCATTTGATGATGTGGCGGCACTCGCTGCACATTTGCAGGCGATGATAGCCGCGCCGGTTGAGAAGCAAAAGCGTTTGCTCTCCCGCTTTGAGCCGTTTTTTGATCCCATCGAGGAGCTCATCGGAAAAATGGGTAAACCCTTTTGCGATCTCAAACGCTCTTTTCATATCGATGATTTTGACTGAAGGAAGCATTGCCGAAGTGGCTCTTGTGGAAAGGGTGTGGAGTTGATATTTGCCAACTTCAGCGTTATAGCGCGATTCGATGGAGGGAGTGGCGCTACCCAAGACGATGACGCAGTTTTCTAAACGCGCTCTCATGACGGCGGCGTCTCTTCCATGATAGCAAGGGATTTCATCGCTTTGTTTATAGGAGCTGTCGTGCTCTTCATCGACGATGATGAGTCCGAGCTTTTGCGCCGGGCAAAAGAGAGCCGATCTCGCGCCGATAACGAGTTTTGCCTCTCCTTTTCGCAAAGCTTCCCAGGCGCTTGTCCGCTCGCCGAGGCTCCGCTTGTGGTGCAAGATGGCAATTTTTTGCGGGAAACGGGATCTAAATCGCTCAATGGTCTGTGATGTGAGAGAAATTTCGGGCACGAGCATCATCGCGCTTTTTCCCTCATCTAATACCTTTTGGATCGCCTGCATATATACTTCAGTCTTGCCGCTTCCTGTCACGCCGTAGATGAGGTGGGCTGCGAATCGATTTTGCGACAAAGAAGCCTCGATTGCACTGAGACAGCTTTTCTGTTCGCTGTTTAACACCTTTGCAAATGTGGGGAAAAATTCTTCGTCGAGCAAAAGATCGGAATCGGAGTCGATCGTTTGCAGAGAAATGAGTTTTTTCTTCACTAAACTATCGACGATGCTGCGAGAGACATTGAGATCGGCAAACAAAATGCCCTTATCGACGTTTAAAATCTTTTCTAAAGCATCCGCCTGGGCGGGGGATTTGCTTCGCAGCTCTACGATGGCTTTTAGACATTCATCGTGGGTTTTGGCGGGAGAGAGGAAGAGTTGTGTTTTTTGTTTGACCTCTTTGCGGATATTGACGGGGATAAAGCATTTTAATACGCGCTGTAGGGGAGCGAAATAGTAGCGGGACATCCATTCGGCAAGCTTCCATTGCGTATCCGACAACTCTCCTTGGAGCGAAAGGAGCCGTTCGATGGGCCTTACTTTCGGCTCTTGAGAAGAGGATTTGATTTTTGCAATCGTTCCCTTTTTAAGGGTCGATTTCAAGGGAACTTCAACCCGCATTCCCACTTCGAGTTTTGCTTGCAGATGGGATGGCACTGCGTAATCGAGCGGCCGTTTTAAATTTTGATCGAGAAGAACCTCTACGAAAACTTCTGACACAGGGCCTTCCATAAAGAGCGCTTCAAAAGATGATCTTTGAGATAAAGGGAGAGATCGGGCAGCAAGAAGAGGGGAACATTGCCCAAAGTCCTAATCCCTTGCGCGGGCGTCTCTTTGTAAAATTGCATCAGCCCATTCAGCTGCCAAAGGGTATAGTCGCACACGATGACCATTTTGAGATCGGCGACCGAGAGGAAAGCTTCCCACTGCTTTTCCTTCTCGATACTCTCTGCAGCGACGAGTTTTGCGCCGCCAAAAGAGACGTCTAGCGCTTTGGCGATCTGTTCGAGTAGGGTTCTTTGCGCGGGAGGTTCTTGCCACGAGAGAATGGAGATCGGGGCTGTTTGATTTTTGGTTTTCCACCTTTCGGAGATCTTTTTTGCTATCGCATCGCTTGGGATCTCATTTAGGATAGCAAGTTCTGGAGCGATCACAGATAAAAATGAGCGAAGAGAGGAGAAATCGATCACAGGCGCATTCGAGATCTCTTCTTGGACGATCGGTTTGGGCGCTTCTTGTTTGACGATTGGCTTGGGAGGTGGAGGCTTAACAGCTTCTACAATGGGCTTTTTCTCGATTGGTTTTGGGGGAGGCAGGACAATTTCTGGAGCCGGTTTTACGGGCTGTGGTTTTTTGGCAAATTCCATCCGGAAATAGGCGGCCGTTTCGGGGTCGGCGAGAACAAAGGAGCCCGCCTCTTCGATTGATTCGAGGAGAAGTTCAACGGGAGTCATTTTTGTAAAAAGTTGCACGCGGGCTCCCATTCGATTTGGTCGATGAGCGGCTCCATAGTGCAAAAGAATGAGGAAAATCCCCGGCGCTCATACCCCTCTTGGATCGATTTGCGTAAAACAGCTGGGCCTTCTGGAAACAAAAGGGCGAGCAGCTCTTCTACTTGCCTCATGCCCAAAAACGCATTGAGTTTCTCTTTGTGTTCAATGAGATAAACAAGGACGTTTTCATCCGAGCGGGCAGCAAGAAAGAAGGGAAATAGCTTTTTAAAAAAATCGGTCAGCTTTCGGCGTAAATGAGAATAGAGGGTCGAAAAAGTTTCAGACATCTGTCCAGGAAATGGCTTGGTTCTTTTCCACAGGATCATTTCTGATTTTACTTTGACGATCAAGGCTTTCATCTCTTGCAAAATGGTTTCAATTTCCATATCGCTCATCGAAGACGCTTGTAGCAAGATGGCGTAATAAAAGCAAAGTTTGTCCAAAGCGCCTCCCTTTTGATGGGAAGAGAAAAAGAGGAGTTTTTCCAACTCTTTTAAAACGGAAGAGAGGGCGTCGTGGAGATCGACTTTGCCGAGTTGGATCGGCGTGACCACTTCCAAGTGGCGCACAATCTCAAAAGCTCTTATCCACTCGTGCAAGATAAATTGAAGACTTAAGGAGCGAGCGATGCTGGGCTCTAACCTAGGTGAAAAGATAGGCGATGGGGCTGAATTTCGCATAACACCCTCTGGATGAAGCAGACGAAGAGACTAACAATGAATCCATTAAAAATGAACAGAAAATTGAAAGAGGATTCTCTCGAGTCCCGCCCTTAAAGAAGCGGGACTCAAGAGAGGAGGGCCTACTGCTCCTTCTCATCGGTGTCAATGTGAGACCAACCATTCCTTTCGGAACCCAATCTAGTAGGAGCACCCTGATCGCCGGGGTATGCAGTGACTCCTGAACCAGTGGTACGTTGGGCGGGAGAACCTAGGAACTGGCTATTTGTCCGAGCATTAGGGCGAGTAGCAGGAGCAAACGGCTGCGCAGCGGCGTACGGATTACTAAGAACAGCCCCTCCATCAAGTCTATAAGCACCGGCACTACCGCTAAACCCTGACCGCCGATCGTTTGCTGTTTCATCGTCATTGCCCAGCTGCGATTCATAGGTAGCGGTATTTGTATCGCTACCATCTCCATCTACCGCACCGGAAACAGTTCCGTCGGCAAAACCACCGCGGCGATACATTCCTTCGGACGAGCTCGAGGCAGAGGCGGAGTCCCCAGAACAACAAGCGTTAAAGGACCCATTGCCTTCACCTTCGCCCTCAGGCGCGGGCAGCCCATCCCTTATACGCTCTACTGTCATTATTGCCTCTCTGCAAATCATGGCCAGTTTGATCAGCTCGCTTGTCGCGGTGTCTACCGCTTTTCTCGTTTCCACTTTTTCAGTGGAGAGATGAAATTGATAGACGTGCCGGAGAATGGCTTTCGCGAGAAGAACAATGAGAGGAATTATGATTGTGAAATAAGAGGCCACTTTCAAGGCAGAAGAGATGCAGGAGGGTTTTTCTAAGCTGTCCCCTAATACAACCACCTCTTTTTCATTTGCTACCCGGTTTGGGATCACATAGGCCTTCTTGCCGCCTAGATAGAAATAATGATCCATGTCTTCGAGGAGAGCTTTACCAAAAGATTTGTCTTGGACTCCATAGCTAATCGGTGTAAGGAATTTTACTTGCGTCATATTGGGTTCCTCCTATTGGGGGTGTAAAGTGGGGAGGAGTGTAGTGCAATCGCTGGATTAATTTCAAACGCCTAAGAACCTACCTCAATAAAATTTTTCGTCGATTTCCGGGTTCTTTTGAAACTTTTTATTGAGATAGGTTCACATTCAGGAGAGCGTCGACATATTTTTCGGCTTCAAAAGGGGAGAGATCGTCGGCTGATTCGCCAGTGCCCACCCATCGGATTGGAATGTGGAGCTGTTTTTGGATGGCAAAAGCGATGCCCCCTTTTGCGGAGCCGTCGAGTTTGGTGAGGACGATGCCGCTAATAGGGGTGAATTGATGGAAGGTTTGCGCCTGGTCGAGGGCATTTTGTCCGACTGTGGCGTCGAGAACGAGAAGTGTTTCGTGAGGTGCGTCGGGGATCTGTTTTTGGCAGACTTTTCGAATTTTGGCCAGTTCTTGCATGAGATCAGTTTTGGTCTGCAAGCGTCCCGCAGTATCGATGAGGACGATATCGATGGCGCGCGCTTTGGCCGCAGCGAGTGCATCGAAGGCGACGCCTGATGGATCGCTATTGGGCTGCGCTTTGACGATTTCAACGCCGATTTTTTTTGCCCATGCTTGCAATTGATCGATGGCTGCCGCTCGAAATGTATCTCCTGCAGCGACGAGCACTTTCTTCCCTTTTGATGCATAGTGGGAGGCGAGTTTTGCTAAAGTGGTCGTTTTACCGCTCCCGTTGACGCCGACGAGAAGAATCACATGGGGTGAGGAGATTTTTTGAGAAAGGGGGTGGAAAGACGCAAGGAGCTCTTGTCTGAGAAGAGAGAGAATTTGGTCGGTGGAGAGGGTGGGCTCTTTTCGATAGAATTTGCGCACCTTGTCGACGAGTTCTGCAGAATGTAAAGCCCCGAGATCGGCCTCGTAAAAAACTTGCTCGAGGCGATCGAGCGCAGCCTCATCGACGCCGTTGGCAAACAGCTCGCGGATCTTCTTCGAGAGGGGAGAGAGAATTTTTTTGAAAAAGCTAAACATAGTATTGATCGGAATTGCAATTCTATCAGATAAAAGATTTCAAACCAAGAGTAGATACCCCCATGAATCTCCACGAGTACCAGGCGAAGAAAATTTTGAAAAAATATGGTCTTCCCATCCCCGAATTCGGCGTTGCGTCGAGCGTGGAGGAGGCTCGCCGGATCGCAGATGAGCTCCATTTGACCCAAGCTGTATTGAAAATCCAGGTGCACGCGGGCGGACGAGGCAAGGCGGGCGGGGTAAAATTCGCCAAGACGAAAGAGGAGATCGGGAAGCTGGCCAAACAGCTCATCGGGATGAAAATGGTCAATCAGCAGACGGGTCCTGAGGGAGTTATCGCTCATAAGATATTGATTTCCAAGCCGGCTGATATTGAGAAGGAATTTTATCTCGGGGCCGTCATTGATCGCGACTCGGCACGGCCAATTCTGATCGCGTCACCCGAAGGGGGGATGGAGATCGAGGAGATCGCCCACAAGAGTCCAGAAAAAATTTTAAAACTCCCATTCAGCTCTGACGGCAAGTTGAGATCTTACCAATTGCTCCGTTTGACGAAATTCATGGGATGGAGCGGACCGCTTGCCAAGCAGGGGGCGATGATCGCCGCAAAGTTGGCTAAATGTTTTATGGATGTGGATGCCTCTTTGCTAGAGATCAACCCTCTCGTCCAAACACCGACGGGAGAGCTGCTGCTGCTCGATGCGAAGTTGAGCATCGATGACAACGCGCTGTTCCGCCAGCCGGAGATAGCTGCCTTCTACGATCCGACGCAAGTCTCTGTGCAGGAGGCCGCAGCAAAGCAGTTCGAGTTGGCCTACATCGCCATGCATGGAGATATTGGCTGCATGGTCAATGGAGCCGGGCTTGCGATGGCGACGATGGACATCATTCAGCTCTTTGGCGGAGCGCCTGCAAACTTTCTCGATGTGGGAGGGGGCTCGTCGAAGGAAAAAGTGGCCGAAGGATTTAGGATCATCTTGAGCGATCCAAAAGTGAAAGCGATCTTGGTCAATATTTTCGGCGGCATCATGAACTGCGCGACGCTTGCAGAAGGAATTGTCAATGCATGCAAAGAGCAAAAAATCAAAGTGCCGCTTGTGGTTCGGATGGAAGGGACGAATGTCGAGGAAGGGAAGAGGATTTTAAAAGAGAGCGGTTTGAAGATCATCACCGCCGAAGATTTTAAAAAAGCGGCTGAACTAGCAGTCGCTGCGGCGCGGGGAAAAAAATAATGGCGATTTTAGTGAATAAGAAGACCAAGGTGATCGTCCAGGGGATTACTGGACATGCTGGCAGTTTCCACGCCGAACAGTGCAAAGAATATGGGACGAAAGTCGTGGGCGGAGTGACGCCCGGAAAAGGGGGCGAAAAGATTTTATCCCTTCCCGTCTTCGACACAGTTTTAGAGGCAAAAAAAGCTCTCTCTCCCGATGCTACGCTGATTTTTGTGCCGCCTCCCTTTGCGGCCGATGCGATTTTAGAGGCGGAAGATGCTGGCATTGAGCTCATCATCTGCATTACAGAGGGAATTCCGGTCAAAGACATGCTCGAAGTGAAACAGGTGATGAGCCGGTCTAAATCGAGATTGATCGGCCCCAACTGCCCCGGAGTGATTACTCCTGGCGAGTGCAAGATCGGCATTATGCCGGGCTACATCCATAAGAGGGGCAAGGTGGGGATCGTCTCGAGATCGGGAACGCTCACCTATGAGGCTGTGTGGCAAACGACTCAGCTCGGGCTTGGGCAGAGCACTTGCGTCGGCATTGGAGGAGATCCTCTCAATGGGACGAATTTTGTCGACATATTGAAGCTCTTTGAAAAAGATCCAGAGACAGAAGGGATTTTGCTCATTGGAGAGATCGGCGGCGATGCGGAAGAGCAGGCGGCCGAGTGGGCAGCGAAGCATTGCACGAAACCTCTTGCTGTCTTTATTGCGGGAGCCACAGCGCCTGAAGGAAAGCGGATGGGCCATGCGGGGGCGATCATTTCAGGCGGCAAGGGAACCGCTGCCGAAAAGTACGCAGCTTTTGAAAAAGCGAGAGCGACAATCACAAAAAGTCCCGCTGAGATGGGCCATGCGATCAAACAGGCGATGAGCAAATGATTGAAATTCCAGGGCGCATTCCCATCGCGATCCACCCATTTTTCTGGGTTTTTGCCAGTCTCATCGGCTGGTTGAATAGCGGCTCCATGATGGGGACGCTTGTTTGGGTCGGCATTATTATCGTTTCGGTCATCATCCATGAATTTGGACATGCGTTGACAGCTGTATTTTTTAAGCAAAAGGCGCGCATTCAATTGGTGGCGCTCGGCGGTCTTACGATGTTCGAAGGGCCCAAGCTGAAATTTTGGCAGCAATTCATCATCACGTTCAACGGTCCGCTCTTTGGATTTTTCCTATTTCTCTTTGCGACATTTCTTTTGCAATTTAGCTGGCCTCCAACACTCGCTGTCATTTTGAAATACACGCAAGTGGCCAATCTCTTTTGGACGGTTGTGAACCTTCTCCCCGTGCTTCCGCTCGACGGAGGACATCTGCTTCGGATTGTGCTCGAAGGGACTTTTGGGATTCGAGGATTTAAAGCGTCTCTTCTGATTGGCGCCGCAATCGCAGCGCTTCTTTCTTTTTATTTCTTTATGGTGCAAGCTTTTTTGATCGGAGCATTTTTCTTTTTATTCGCGTTCCAGAGCTTTGAGTCTTGGCGCAAAAGCCGCTTTGTCACTCGCGACGATCGCGAAGAGAGCAATAGACAGCTCATGATCCAAGCGGAGAGCGCTCTGCAAGAGGGAAGAACCGAAGAGGCGAAGAGAGTTTTCGAAGAAGTGCGCGCAAAAGCCAAGGGGAGTCTATTCGCTTTTGCAGCGGAGCAATATTTGGCGCTTTTAGCGATCAAAGAAGGGAGGCGCAAAGAGGCCTACGATTTGCTCTTGCCGATCAGACGCCACTTGACGGAAGAGGGGCTTTGTCTTTTGCATGAACTGGCCGCGGAGGCGAAAAACGATGCGCTGGTTTGTGAATTATCGGCCAGCTGCTATCAGCTAGCGCCGAGTCAAAAAGCTGCCTTAAGCAATGCGAGGAGCTTTGCCCAGATGGGACAGGCTAAAGCTGCCGGCGGCTGGCTCCAGACAGCTTGGCAATATGGCGCGCTCGACTTGCAAAAAGTGCTGCAAGAAGAAGAGTTTCAGAGGTTGTTGAACAACCCAGAGTTTAAAGAGTTTATAGAGCAGATAAGACCATGAGAAAGTTGTTGCTGTTATTGCTGTTGAGCGGATGCTTTAGTAGTTTAAGACTTCAAGAGCCCGCACTTGCCCAAAGTTTAAGCCCGAGAAAGCAAAGACAAAAAATCGCCAGCTTGGAAAAGAAGCTAGAGGCGGCTGAAAAAGAGCAGAGAAAAGCGCAAAATTCTGTCGAACAACTCGCCTCTGAAATCGAAGAGGCGAAAATCGCCCTCATCCGCAAACAAGTCGATGATTACGAGAGAAAAAACGAACGGTCATCGGCTCTATTTTTAGAAGAGAGAGAAGCTCTTTATCGGATGATCCAGACAGGGCCGAGCTCAACTGCTTTTCAAGCGCAAACTGAACTGGATCGGATCCTCAGGATCATCACAGAGAGAAGCGACGAAGGAAAGCCCTCTTCCTAGCGCTCTAGCTAATCCACTGCGCCATGTTGGTGATGAATTCGGATGGCGCTGTGGTTCCTTGTCGATCGCAGCCATGTTTTAACCAGGCTTTTAAGGTTCGGGTTGCGCTTTCAAAAGACTCCTCAAAAGGAATACTCGGGTGCGGGAGAAGGTGTTCTCTTTGTTTGGCGATTCTAGCAAAGTATCTGTGGTGGTTTTGAATAAACTCTAAAAGCTTGTCACCCGTCTTGCGAGTTGGATCCTGAAACCAACGATTCCATAGGTCATGGAATCTTTCCACCTCGGGATCTTGGGGGTATTGGGAATGGCTAGGACCTGAGACAGGGGGAATCTGCATTGCGCCTCTCTTTTACTTGCCTGTTAGTCCAAACAGGAAATAAAGTCGAGAGAATGAGCCAATTGCAAAACTCCACGGCTGCATAAAATCATCGATTTTCTGCGGCCGTGGAGTTTTGCAACTGGCTCAGGCGTAAAAAATTAACCCAGCTTGAGCGTGTAGTAGCGCTGGAAGTTAGGGTGGCGGACGATCAGCCAAACGACCTTCCGATCGCCAACCTGCCGAAGGGCCTCGTCGAGCTCAGCGATATTCTTGATCGGCTTTGGATGGTTCCAATCGAGCGCAATTCCTATGATAACGCCAGGGGCGCGAATGTCCGCTTTGCCTGCTGGAGAGTCTTTGTGCACGCTGGAAATACCAACGCCCGACGTATCTGAAGCCCCATATTTTTCCGCATTGAGCGAAGTGAGGTTTTCCAATTCGAGACCGAGTTTTTGCGTCACTTCGGAAACTGTGATCTCATCCGTTGGCTGAGCGCCGAGCTCGACGGAGATCGTCTGGAACTTGTTGCCCCGCAAAACCTTCAGTTTGATCGAGTCGCCGGGAATCATGCCCGCGATGTCATTGCGGAAGGTGTTTACGTTCTTGACCAGTTTGTCGCCGTACTGAGTGATGATATCCCCTTGCTGTAACCCGGCATCTGCTGCTGGGGAATCTTTTTTGATTTCAGAGATGAGGATCCCTTCCATCTTTTTAAGCTCTAGAGCCTCTGAGAGTTCTTTGTCGATCGGCTGCAGAACAATGCCGAGATAAGCGCGCCGCACGGTTCCTTGGGTGACGATTTGATTGACGACTGGCTGAACCATTCTGCTAGGAATGGCAAAGCCGATCCCCATGTAGCCGCCGTTTCGGCTGAAAATCGCCGTGTTCACGCCGATCACTTCGCCGCGCACGTTGAGGAGAGGACCGCCTGAGTTGCCGGGGTTGATCGCCGCATCTGTCTGGATAAAATCTTCATAGGGAGCCAGGCCGAGATCTTGGCGCCCTTTTGCGCTGACGATCCCTTTTGTAATGGTCCCTTCGAAGCCGCATGGGTTGCCAACGGCAACGACCCATTCGCCCGCTTTCAAGCTGTCTGAATCGCCAAAGGTGAGAGAGGGGAGATCTGTCGCTTCGATTTTCAAGACGGCGAGATCTGTGCGCGAATCAGAGCCTTTCGATGTCGCTGAGAATTCTCTCCCATCGTTGAGAATCACAGTGATCTGTGTGGCGTTTTTGATGACGTGGTTATTTGTGACGATGTAGCCGTCAGAGCTGACGATGAATCCCGATCCGCCTGCGATCTGTTGCTGCTGCGGCTGCGGTTGTTGAAATTGTTGTCCATATTGCTGGCCGAAGAAACGTTTGAAAAAATCGTCGCCGAACATTTCGAATGGATTGATCTGATCCTGTGCCGGACTGGAGATGGTGCACTTGATAGAGACAGTTGCCGGCTTGGCCTTATCGGCCAGTTGCGTAAAGGCCTCTGAGAGCTGCTCTAGGAGAGAAGTGGTTTGGGGCGGAGCTGTGAAGCTCGTGGTGAAGATGAGAAGAGAAGCGATCAAAAGTTTCTTGAGCATAAGACAAAACCCTTTTTCCGGTCAGTATAGGATCTTTGTCTCTATTTTTCAATAGCGAGGATAGGGAGGGGTTTTTTGAGCTTTTCGTTTTCTTTATCGAGGAGATCTTGGCCGAGAAATGAGACGAGTATGCCTTCCTGATCGGCAAGACACTGGGAGACTGCCTCTGCGATTTGTCCCGCATGGGCCGCTATCACTTGGTCGCGGAATTCTCTCCTCAAGGCAAGCGTTCGCCCCGCCCGCTTCCAGGCGTAGGCGACCATAGCGCGGTTCGCGGGGGGAATGGGGGCGTCGAGCGATTGGAGTACGCCGAATTTCGCCTCTTCGAGTTCTCGTTCGTTAAAGCCTTTGGAGGCGATCTTTGCGATGGCCTTGTGGAACGCCTCTACGGAACTTGCGAGATGGGGATCGCGGAAGGCGGAAAAATGGAAGTTGCCCGTGCTGGGAGTGTAGGTAGCTCCGCTGCCGTAGGCGCCCCCTTTTTCGCGTACCTCTTTGTGAAGCACGACGTTTTTCATCAGTTCCGCTGCGATGAGAAGATAGGGAGACTTTGGATCGCGGTAGCCGACAGTTCGCATGCCGAGAGCTGTGAAAGCGACAGGCGCTGCGATGATGCGCGCGCCAGGCTCCGCTTTAGGCAGGGCATAGCCTCCCTTCCAAGGGCGGTAGGGCTTGTTTGGCAATTTGAGCTTTGGCAATTCCTCTTTTTCCAGCTCGGTAAATGTCTTTTCATCACAGACGAGGATGAGGTGGGAATTTTGCAATCCCAGCACCGTATTTGCGATCCGCTTGAGGGAATCGATGAAGGCTTGGTTGCACTGTTTAGCCCACTTGAGGACCGACCTGTAGTAGGGAAGGCCATGCCACTGATCGTAGACAAAAGAGGGGAGGGAAAGGCTGTTTAAAGAGGTTTGGACTGCATAATTCATGGCAGAGCGGGTGAGGCGGCTCTGTACTTCAGTTGCGTGCTGCGAGAGCCACTCTTGGATTCTCTCCCGATCATCGAGATCGATCTGGGAGGAAAAATCGGAAAAAAGTTGAAAGAGATGTTTTGCATTGTGATAGAGCGATTTTCCCCTGAGGGCAAATGCAGGGCGGCAAACATCTGGATCTTCTTGGCTGACATGTAGTCCCAGATAGGCGTCGAATCCGCCGATGTAGGATTGTTGGAAGTGGAGCGTCTCTTCGTAACTTCGCCCGCCAGAGCCGAGCTCTGGGAGAAGTTTGGCAAAAAGGGAGAGCAGAGGGAGATCTTCCACCTTCAATTCGGGCAATTCGTAGATGAGATCTACATAGAGGATTTGATTCGTAAAGCAAGAGTGATGGAAGGTGTTCCCCTTTTCGATGAGGGGAATATCTCTGATGGCTTTTGGCACATCGTTTAGCAATACTTTGGGAAGACAGTCGAGCGATTGGTTTTCAATCGATTCTTGATAGGTGTGTAATCTTGCAGAGGCGCCGGCCAATTCTTGTTTGTCTTTTTCGGATAAAGAACGTTTGATTTGCTCGAGCCGTTTTTCTTCCTCTGCTTGTTCCTCTTTTTCCAGATGGGGATCGGGCTTTAATGTGAGTCTTACGAAGTGGGGATTGTCAATGAGGTATTTTTGCAGCAGATTGGGGAGATAGTTCGGATCTTGCAAGCGCTCTCTTAAGTCTTGAAAGAGGCTGTGGATCAGAAGAGCATTTTCCGGTTCGCTCCCGTGCTGCTTAATCAGGGCGGCTCTCATGAAGAGAGTGAGGCCGAACGGAACGCCTTCCGCGCCGATCTCGGTGCGTTGAAATTGGAGTTGGTGGAGCGAGGCATCGATCTCCTCTTGGGAAATCGACAAGTTTTTCAGCGTGTCGAAGAGAATCTTTTGCAGTTTTCCCGCATCTTTTTCCTCGCATCCTTTGCAGACGATCGCCCAGGGCACTTCACTCATCTCTATATCGAGGAAAGAATCGACTTGCGTGCAGAGATTGGATTTGAGAAGGGCCATCGTCAGGGGCGATGCATCGGTATCTGTCAGGATGCTTTCGAGAAGACAGAGAGCTAAGATCGCATTTTGATCGGAGATAGGAACTGTCAGCCAGGAGAAGACGATTTGGGTCTTTTTTTCTGTCGACTCTCCCTCGGCGATCGGATAACGATCGACAATGATCACTTGCGATGTATTTCTCTTTTGCAGCGGCAAGGGAGGAAGGAGGGGGATTTTGGAAACTCCCTTCAGATTGGGGAGGATGAAATCGAGATGTCCTGCGAGCGGAAGATTGCCGTAGAAGAAAAAAAGACAGCGGGAGGGGTGGTAGAAATTGCGGTGGAAATCGACAAGTCCCTCATAGGTCAAAGAGGGGATCTCTTTCGGATCTCCGCCGGAATTGTGGGCATAGGGAAGATCGGGGGTCAGGTGTTTTGCTAAAGATTCCCAAAGGCGCGATTCGATCGAGCTCATCGCCCCTTTCATCTCGTTGTAGACCACTCCCTGAAATCGCAAAGGCCCATTGAGATTTTTCCGATCGGCGAACTCCAGCCGGTGTCCCTCTTGCAAAAAGCTCAAATGTTTGAGCTCGGGATGAAAGACGGCGTCCAAGTAGACCTCGAGGAGATTGTAAAAGTCTTTTTCCACTTGCGAACTTGCCGGATAGCAGGTGAAATCTTGGCCCGTCAGAGCATTCATATACGTATTGAGGCTGCGACGGGTCATCGCAAAGAAAGGGTCTTTGACGGGGAATTTCTTCGAGCCGCAGAGCACGGTATGCTCTAAGATGTGGGCGACCCCATTCGAGCTGTCTGGCAGGGTCTGGAAGGAGAGGCAAAAGAGATTTTCTGGATCTGCGTTAGCGATATGGACGACGCGGGCGCCTGTCGGCTCATGGACGAGCTCGATGAGGGTGCTCTGCAGTTCATCAAGGGGTAAATATTTGGTGACGACGAAGTCTTTATACGTCTGACCGACAGCGGAGAGAGGGGGTGGGTATTTCATGAGTGATCCCTCGCCCGCAGCAAGAAAAATCTCAGCCGCGCTTCTTTTTCATTTTAGCGAGCCGAGCACATTCCTTAGCCATGTAGTTACACTCTCCCAAAAGCAGGAGGAGCTGGTTGCGGTCGCGCGAAATTGTAGCAAAGCCCGCCTTTTTCTTCACGCTCGAGTGAAATCTTTTCCAAGCTTTATCGGCTTTTGACTGAAGTTCTCTAAACGCTTTCCAGTAAGCTTTGCGATTGAAAGCTCCCGCTTTTTTCTGGGGGGTCATTTTGGTGCGTCTTTTTCTCGCCTTGGCGCGGGTTTTTCTTCTTCTCTTGGGCATAGGGGTCTCCTGTCGCTGGTAAACTTTGTTATATGAAATTGTTTTTTATAATGCTAAGAGAATCGATATTGATTAAAAATCAACACGTTATGGTTTGTTGTCTTGAATTTCTCGATTGATTTTCTCTTCGTTTTTCAAGATTTCCATCAGCTCATCGTGTTTTTTCGAGATCTTTTTCTTGAGTTGCTGCACCTTGCGAGGGGATGAGGCGCTGAGTTCCTGGCGCAGCTGAGAGAGTTCCTGCTTGGCAAGAGTTCCGCGGCTATGGAGATTGTCGAGCGTTTTATCTGCTGGATGAAAGAGAGTTTCTTCGAGTCTGATGATCGGCTCTGGATGTTCCATAAACAAGACCTTAACAGAGTTTATAATTGATTTCTCAAAAAAGCTTCGCGCACCTTGAGTTCATCTATTTCTATCTGATCCATCTGCACTTGCGCAATCATCATCGAATAATGAGGATCGAATGAGGGGAGGTCGTTGATGAATGATTTCATCAATTGAATCCGTTTGGTCAAAAGAATTTGCTCCGCTTGATTCACACTTAACTCTTTCTGCAACAAATCTTTGCTGTTTTCTGTATTTTGGACAAAGGCTTGTTGGATGGCGGGATCAGAAAAGTCGAAAGACCCATCTTGCGGTGGGAATGATTTCATGAATGATTTTGTCTTGTTAATTTAATTATAGTATTAATTTTATTTATTAAGTATATTAAAACGTATTGTTGTGTGATTGAATGGGTTGCGCTTTTCGACAAGAAAAATTTTCCTGTTCAACAAAGCTTGGTTTTCTTATCCTTTTGGCCAGGATTCGCAAGAACAACATAACTGGAGGTTTCTATGCGTTTATTGGTCGCTTGTTTAATGATATGTGGTTCTTTTGTAATGGGATATGCTCAAGAAAGCACCCAAGGAACAGAAGAAGTAGCAGTGGAAGTGTCTACTGCGCCAGCGAGCGATGCAGAGGTTGCTTCAAACGATGAAGTAACACAGTAACAAGAAGATCCAGGCCCCCAGAGGGGGGCCGGGATATGAAATTAGCTCCAAGTCAGATTAGAAGCTGACTGGTATTCTGTGACTCGAGTTTCGAAGAAGTTCTTCTCCTTGCCCAAATCGATCGTTTCGCTCATCCATGGGAATGGGTTTTTCGAGCGGTAGATCGCTTTCAGCCCGATTCTCTCAAAGCGGCGATCTGCGATGTGCTGCACATAGTCGCGGAACATCGGAGCGGTCAATCCCAAAATGCCTCTCGGCAGGCAATCTTCTGCATATTGGATTTCGAGCTCTACAGCTTGTTTGATTTTTTCGACGATCGACTTTTGGAAAGCGGGGGACCACAGAGAGGGATTTTCCTCTTTGATTCCGTTGATGAGATCGATGCCGAAGTTGAGGTGGACTGTTTCGTCTCTGAGGATGTATTGGAACTGCTCCCCAACGCCCACCATTTTATTTTGCCTGAGGAAGGACAAAATCATCGCAAAGCCGCTATAGAAGAAGATCCCTTCCATGATGATGTAGTAGCCGATCAGGTTCTCCAGGAATTTCTGAGCTCCTTCTGGCGTTGTCGTCGTGAAATTAGGATCGAGCACTTCTTGCGTCAGCTTCATCTCAAACTGATCTTTGTTATTGATCGAGTTCACTTCGTTGTACATGTTGAACACTTCGCCGTGATCGAGCGTCAAAGATTCGACGATGTACAAAAAGGCATGGGTATGGATCGCCTCTTCAAAGCCTTGGCGAAGGAGAAACTGTCTTGCCTCTGGATTAGTCACATGGCGGAAGATCGCCAAGACGATGTTGTTGCCAACCAGGCTCTCCGCAGTGGAGAAGAAGCCGAGGTTGCGCATGATCACGCGTCTTTCATCTTCGCTGAGCGCATTGGATTTCCAAAGTTCGATATCTTTCCCCATCGGCACTTCGCTTGGCATCCAATGGTTGGCGCAGCCGTTCAAGTAATGCTCCCAAGCCCAATTGTATTTTAGGGGCATGAGCTGGTTGACATCGACCGCGTGGCAATTGATCAGCCGCTTTTCAGCGACATTCACTCGTTTTTCTTTGTTTACTGACAACTTTCGCATCCTTCACCTAAATTGCAAGCCTTTGGTTTCTCTTCAGCTCTATCTACGACGATATTGCTCGACGCAGATTTGTTTTTCATCCAGCGAGGCTGTAGCCCGCGCTTATTGACGTCCACCGATGATTTTTCGATCTGGGTGGCGCCGAGAGATCTGAGATAATAGTGTGTTTTCAATCCTTTTTCCCAGCCGAGCATATACATTTGATGCAGTTTTTTGCCGCTTGGCTCTGCGAGGTAAAGGTTGAGCGATTGGCCCATATCGATCCATTTTTGGCGTCTGGCCGCACACTCGATGACCCACTCTGGTTCGATCTCAAAGGCGTTCAGGAAGAGATTTTTCACCTCTTGCGGAACTCTTTCGATTTCGCGGATAGAACCGTCGAAATACTTGAGATCGTCGATCATCTCTTCGTCCCAAAGCCCGATGGCTTTCAGCTTATCGACCAAGTGGGGGTTGACTACTGTGAACTCGCCCGAGAGGTTCGATTTTACGAAGAGGTGTTTATAGATCGGCTCATTGGAGGGGACCACTCCCGTGATATTGGCAATGGTAGCCGTTGGAGCGATGGCCATCGTATTGGAGTTGCGCATTCCATGTTTTTTTACACTAGCGCGGACAGGGGCCCAGTTGAGCTGGCCGGCTCGGTCGACATCGACCTTCACGCCCCGCTCTTTTTCCAATAGCTCAAGGGTGTCGATGGGCAAAAAGCCCCGGTCCCATTTTGAGCCTTTGTATGTTTGGTACGAGCCTCTTTCTTGCGCCAGTTCAGATGATGCGAGGATCGCGTAGTAGGAGATCATCTCCATACTTCTGTCGGAAAACTCGACAGCCTTGTGGCTCGCATAGCTGATATTTTGGATATAAAGGGCGTCTTGGAATCCCATGAATCCAAGGCCGATCGGGCGATGGCGCAAGTTTGAGTTTTGCGCCTCTACCGTCGGGTAGAAATTGATGTCGATCACGTTGTCGAGCATCCGGACAGCGGCTTTCACAGTAGTGGCGAGCCGTTTTTCATCGAGTCCTTTTTCCGTCACGTGTTTAGCTAGGTTGATCGAGCCCAAGTTGCAAACAGCGGTTTCTGTGGCTGATGAATTGAGCAAGATCTCTGTGCAAAGGTTGGAAGAGTGGACGACACCCACATGGTCTTGCGGAGAGCGGATGTTCGATGGATCTTTGAATGTGATCCAAGGATGGCCCGTCTCAAAGAGCATGCTGAGCATTTTTCGCCAAAGCTGGAGCGCTTCTACCTTTTTGAAGAGTTTTAGCTTGCCGGTTTCGGTCATTTGCTCATATTCGGCATACCGCTTTTCAAATTTGCTGCCATAGAGATCGTGCAGATCGGGCACATCGCTTGGGCTGAAGAGCGTCCACATGCCTCCCTCTCTCACTCGCTTCATGAACAGATCGGGGATCCAGTTAGCGGTATTCATATCGTGCGTTCTTCTTCTCTCATCGCCCGTATTTTTTCTCAATTCCAGGAAGTCTTCGATATCCAGGTGCCATGTCTCTAGATAAGCGCACATTGCCCCTTTTCTCTTGCCCCCGTTGTGAGCAAGGCCGGCAGTCGTCATATAAGACTCGTCCCCTTCGACTTTGAGATCGTATACAAAGGGAGTCGTCTCGATTCCTTGCACATCTTGGACGCGCGAGAAAAGATGCGCACCCAAGGTGAGCCAGTTGAATTTTGTCACAGAGGCTGAGTCCAAAGGTTTGGCGATTTCAGCAACGGCAGGAATTCTCACGTCATAGGCTTTTGTTTCGCCGTCAAAATGGGCGAGTGATCCATCCGAGCGTTTACCGACGTGCTTATTCTTGCGCACTCTGAGTTTGCCAGCTGTGGGAACGCCGAGTCTTAAACACTGATAGCGTAATCCCTCAACAAGCGCTTTGGATGTATTGATGAAGGTAATTTCTTTACCGCGAGATACATTTCCATCGGTTTCCAATAGTCCTCGGATGAGGGCCGCTGTTTGTGTTCTTGGCAAATGAGCTAGGCGAGGCGCAATGCGTTTATTGCCTTCCGCATCGTACAAGTCATCGCGGCTGAAGGGGAGTGTAGGAGCTCCGCTTCCCGTGATGCGGCCTGTGGTAGCGTCTCGAACGGCGCCCCGTCCAGAGGCCCATCGCACTTGGGCGTAATTTTCGCCGCAGGCTGTTTCCCAAAAATGGATGCCCCGAGCGTTGAGATAATGACGGACAAATTCCAGGTGCTCATCGCTTGTTGGATTGCCCGAGACGTCCCATTCCATTTCATCTTTGTTCAGATGGCCATCACCAAGTAGGACTCCATATAGACGGGCATCTTCCTCATTGAATTCTGCCACTTTGACAACCTCTTGCGGAATCACTTGGGCGACATAGTCTCCTTTTTTGAGCATCGAGGCATCGACCCACTCGCATTTCAGTTTGCCCTTGGCAAGCTGCTGCATCGTCCGTTCGACTGATTGTTCCAGGGGTACGTTGCGGATTGCATAGAAAGGGTGGCCTGTGGTGACAGATATGGGCTCTAGAGAGTGTTTGACATCTACTGCGACCATAGGGCCGTGTTGGTTGTAGGCGAATTTCTCGGTCACTTCGCAATATTTGCCGCTGATGCCGAGGACTAAATCTCCTACTTTGACTTCAGAAATCGGTTTTGTTCCCTTCGCGGTATAGATAGAGGTGTCAGGGGCAAAACACTGATTCACTGCTACAGCGGTATCGTTGGCCACTTTTAAGAAGGGGATAACGCCTTGAGAGGTTCCATTGGTCCCTTTGATGCGGGCGCCGGTTGCGCGGACGTTTGTCCAGTCGTTGCCGATGCCGCCTGCCCATTTTGAGAGCTGGGCGTCGTCTGCGACCACTTTGAAAATGTGGTGTAGATCATCCATCACAGTAGAGAGATAGCAGGAACTCAACTGTGAATGGAGAGTGCCTGAATTGAAGAGAGTCGGCGTGCTCGATGTGAAATAGAATTCAGAGAGAACTCCGTAGAATTCGATCGCGCGCTTATTTTTTTGCTCTCCTTCATTGAGGGAAAGACCCATAGCGACCCGCATCCAGAAAATCTGGGGCGTCTCGAGTCTTCTTTGCTCATTGTGGATGAAGTAGCGATCGTAAAGAGTTTGCAATCCCAAATAGGAAAATAGATCGTCTCTCGACAGATCCATCGCGGCTCCCAGCTCGTCCAAATCAAAGTCGAGCAGTTTTGGAGAAACGCGGCCTAAAGAGATGCCCTCTTTGATGTATTTTTTGAAATATTGGCGGTGCGCTTTTGGCAAAGTAGAATCAGAGGCGGGAAGACCTGTCGTCTCGCGGTAAAGAACATCGAGAAGAAGTCTTGAGGCCACTTGCGAGTAGGCAGGCTCTTTTTCGATTTTTGATTTGGCGGCGAAAATGTTTGCCAGATCCACTTCCTGCTCTTTCATCCCGACGTAGTATTGGGTGATGGCAGTTTCCAGCAGTTCATCGACAGAAACGAGTTTTTCAAGACCTCTGCATGCATAGGCGAGCTTGCTGCGGAGCATGATCTCCGTAATGGTCATCTTTCCACTGTCAGCTGCGACAATCTCAAATTGGCGCACAGGGGAGTTTTCATCGTGGACGTGGGTGCTTATCTGCTGATTTTTTTCTTTTTCGGCCCGGTAGAGAATATAGTGTTTGGCGACATCGAAGTACTTGTCGCTCATGAGTTCCCGTTCGATCCGATCTTCGATCATGTCGATATATAAAGAGTCTCCCTTAGCGGCCAATTCGGCCATTTCGCCGACGATCTTTTGGGTGAGGAGGTTCACGGCTGCCACCACATCATCAGTTGATTGTTCTTCAATCTTGCGCGCTCTTCTGAAAGCCCGTTCGATCGAAGAGGCGATCTTCATTGGGTTAAAGCGGGTAGGGGTCGTTTTATCTCTGCGGTAGATCTTTAAGCTTTGAGGAGAGCCGTCCCGTTTCAGTTTCCGGTTGTCTCGGTAGATAATATAGTCGCGCGCTACGTCGTGGTGGCCGTTTTTCATCAACGTCACTTCGACCATGTCTTGGATCCCTTCGACGGTCAAAGAGGCCCCTTTAGAGGCAAGAGTGAGGAGTTGTTTGACGACCGAGTCGGTGACTTGGCCCACAGCCTGTTGTTGATCCGCATCCAACACTTCGCTTTTCTTGGTGTCGCGGAAAGCAGCTTCAATCGCAAGGAGAATTCGGTCTCTGCGGAAAGGAACTAACGTTCCATTGCGTTTTACGACCGTGTACTGTGTTTCTTTGGGAGCCCCTTTCTTGGAGCCGCCCGATTTCGATGGTTCTTCCAAAAAAGAAGCCGTTGTATCGTGGCTAGTTTGTTTTTTCATAATCGCTCCTAACTAACGTGGGCTGACTTTATATTTAAATGAAAAAAAACCCTTTTTGGGTTCTTTTTAGTTTATTTACTTTTTTGACCCTGCCTACCAGATATAGTAGACCATTGGGCCTTCGATACACTATATATTGTAGTTTAGACTTTCGTGTCCAGAAAAAAATCGAATTGTTTTTTGCTCTTCAAAATGAACGAGATGAAGAGCCGATTGCAAAACTCTTCGGCGCATAAAATCGTCCTTTTGAAACTGGCGGCGTTCATTTTGACTCCCCTGTCTATTCAGGTAGGGAACCGTCAAAATGAACGCCGCCAGTTTCAAAATCATCGACTTTCCGCAGCCGTGGAGCTTTACAACCGGCTCTGGATGCCAGAAAATCTGGCATCCAGGGCAATTTTTTATAAAGAAGAAGCGCGGTTGAGGATGCGGGTCCACATAACGCGGTTCGTCTCGCTATAGGGCGCTGTCGTTATATAGTGCAAGACAGCGATTCCTTCCGTCGTTCTAAACGCGCGGACGTATCCATGCAAAATATCTTGGACGCCATCGTAACACTCCCAGCCAAATAGGCAGTTGTCATCGGATTCTTCTAGGTTTAAGAGGACCAATTTGTGATTGGGGAAGAGAAAGCCCAATCGGTTCAGCGATTGCTGCACGAATTGAAAAGATGAGGCTTGCGAGCCATCCATGTTGAAAAGCTGCTTGACTGGAGTGAGACCCGCCATGTTTTCAGGGGAAGCCTCTTCGTCTGGCTCTACAGTAGGGACAGAGATAGCGGAAAAGATCTCCAGGGCATCGCCCTCTCTATGAGTGAAGATTTTGAGGGGCGTATCTTCCATAAAGACGCGCCATTCGTAATTGGATGGGGGAAGTTGAAACTCCACATTTCCAACGGTTTCAGAGTACATTGGGAAAGCGGCGAGAAGAGCGATCAGAAAACGGTGCATTGGGACTCCTTGTCCGTTTGGGGTGAAAGGGATAGGAATATAGGGATTGGCCGTGAATAAAGTAAAGGTGCTTTAATTTTAAGCGATCTGCTATTTTTGAGGTATATGAAGAGAGTCTACCTAGTCCCTAATATGATCACCGCGTTTGGCCTCGCCTGCGGTCTTTTTGTGATTTTTAAGATCAATATGTTAGAGCCAGGCTCGAGCGATTACGAGGTGGTGAGGACCTCCGCGATTTTGCTCCTCGTCGCAGCGTTGGCCGATTTTATCGACGGCGCCCTAGCCCGCGCGATCCATGCAGAGAGCGAATTTGGCTTTGTCTTTGACTCTTTAGCAGATGCGGTCTCTTTTGGCGTAGCTCCAGCTGTACTCATGTTAAAGACGCTCTCCTTAGAACAGGGGAGCTTTCTCTCTTTCTTTGGGGCGACGGGCGCCATGGTCTATTCGCTCTGCGGAGTTTTGCGGCTGGTGCGCTACAGTGTTAAGACTACCGAGGCGAAGGGGAATCGGGAGCTGCAGGCGGCCCAAAAGCAACATTTTACAGGTTTGCCCATTCCGGCCGCCGCTACGGCCGCCGTCTCCGCGAATTTGATTTTTCTCTCTCCCTTTGTCCGCAATTGGATAGAACTTTCCAATTACAATCGGGCGATTTTCCTGATCTGCGTGATGATTTTTCTCGGCTACATGATGGTTTGCCGTCTCAAATTCCCCAGCTTGAAAGTGCTTCATTTTAAGATTCCCTCTTTCCACCTGGCCTTTTTGACGGTAGTGCTTGCGATCTTCGTCCTCTATGGCATTTTGTACTTCTTTGCCGAGATCCTCGCTCTAGTTGCTTGGAGCTATATCCTTCTTTCGCTTATCTTATCGCTCATTCGACTCATGGCTGGAAAAAAATCGAAGACGCTCGAAGAGTTTGAGCCAGAACCCGATGATTTTGAGAATTTTTAATGATTGTTTTGGCCCTTGCAGTTTTGATCATCACAGGTTTAGGCGTTTGGGTTTGGACGCAGAAGCTAGTGAAAATCACAGAAAAGCGGCTCGAAGAGTCTTTTAAAGCCCTTTCCTACGATGTCTTAGAGAAAAATGGCCGCCAGTTTCTCAATTTGGCCGATGCAGCCCTACAGCCGATGCGCGAATCGATGAAGGCGCTCGACGGCCACCAACGGGAATTGGAAAAGAGAAGAGAAGGGGCTTATGCCTCCCTTTCTAAGCAGATCGATAACCTTGTCCTATCTGAGCAGAGTTTGCGCCAAGAGACAACTCGTCTCATCCAGGCGCTCAAATCGCCGCAGGCGCGCGGCTCATGGGGAGAGGTGCACTTAAGACGCGTAGTGGAGCTCGCCGGACTCATCAACCACTGCGATTTTTATGAGCAAAAGACATTCGATGCGGAAGGGAGGGGGCTCAGACCCGATCTCATCATCCGCCTCCCCGGCCAAAAGCTCATTGCAGTCGATGCAAAAACTCCTCTCGCTGCCTATCTGGAAGCTGCCGACGCCGGCGATGAAGATCTCAGAAAGAAAAAACTGCACGAGCATGCTCTTCTTCTTCGCAAGCACATCAAAGATCTATCGAGCAAACAATATTGGAAGCAACTCGAGCCTGCGCCTGAATACGTCATCCTCTTTTTGCCAGCGGAAGCTTTTTTCAGCGCCGCACTGCAAGCCGATCCGACGCTCATCGAAGTGGGGGCGGATCAAAACATCATCCTCGCAACGCCGACCACTCTCATCGCGATCTTGCGCGCCATTGCCTATGGATGGAAACAAGAGGGGTTGTCGAATAGCGCCGCAGAGATCGCCCGCATCGGCGGGGAGCTCTATGAGAGGCTCAGCGTCGTATGTGAACATTGGAATCGAGTGGGTAGATCGCTGAACAGCGCGGTTGAGTCGTATAATCAGGGCGTCGCTTCTTTGGAATCGAGATTGATGGTGAGCGCTAGGAAGCTGAAAGAAAGCGGCTCCATGACGAAAGATCTTCCGAATCTAGAGAGCGTTGAGAAGTCGGCCCGTCAAATGCAGCCGACAGATCCTTAATTTCTAGCTCTTTTCCCAGAAGCATCATCTTCCGATTCTCTGCCCCTTTTCCCAAGAATGTTTGCGATGGGGAGTCCAATATTCTCAAGCCGCAGGTGACGGGAGATTTCTTCATATCCATTTTTGTCGGCGAGGAGGATAGCGTAGAGAAGGGTTTCTCTTGCCATCTTGTGTCCATTGCTAAGTATAGCGCGAATGGAGTCTAGAGAATTGTTTCTAACGGCATCGACCACCCCTTCATCTCTAAAGTGAGCAGAGATCGGCGAGTGGGAGAATGGCTCAATGAGCGCCGCATCGCTTTTTTGAGTTGCAATGGCAAAAGCTGTTTCTAAATCTATCTTGAAGATTTTTGTCGGATATTTGAAAAGTTCTTTCACAACTTCCACATGCCCGCCATTGACACTAAAAACAAGGGCATTTCCGCAGCTTCTCTTCGTAAATTTCGAAGGGTTTTTGAGGAGCTCTGCAACGATTGTGTGGTGCCCTTTTTCTGCGGCAAGCTCAAGGGCATTGGTTAGATCCGCATCTGAGATGGATCCGCTATTTAAAAACATTTTAGAAATGCCTAGAGCGCCTAATTGTATGGCGCGTAAGAGAGAAGCTCCTTTCTGTCGAGGGGAGGAGCGTAAATAGTTATCGTTTAAAAGATATTGCACTGCGGCAACGTCTTTAGTCTCGACTGCAAGTTCCAGCGCCTTGTTGACGATAGATGGGATGAGTGTCCTGGAAAATGTCTGACCGGATAGCATATGATGAATCGCATTTGCGTTGCCCTTCTTAGCCATGTATACCAGAGCCCAAGCACGGCTTTCTATAGAAGAAGGGGTCCCTTCATTCTCACGGGTGAATAGTGGGTCAAGAGAAACGGCGCTTTCTACATGAACATGGTTTTCATAAATGAGCCAGCCATAAGCTTGGCACAGCAAATTTTTATTATTGCCTATGAGAAAATTGGCCCGATCCCGCGCTACGTTTGGCGATACTTCTCTTGTGCGATCAAATAGGGCAAGACTTAATATGCGGCTTGCAAAATAGGGATTGTCGCCCATTGCCTGCCGCATGACGTTGAGATCTTTTGCCTCAGCGGCAAGAATTGTCGTTTGAGCCAGGGAATAGCGCGCACGAATTTGATCGAAATCTTTCAACGTATTAACCAAGTCCTTTTTGCCTTGGCGGGAAGCTCTGATAATGCTAGTGCTGAAAGCCAAAGAAAGAACGTCGGGGTCAATATCCAAAGCCAGCAGTCGTTTGCCAAGCGCCTCGTTTCCTTGAGAGGCGGCATCTGTGAGGGCTTGGGCTACAATCTCCGTTGGCGATGAGTACCACAGCTTGGTCATCTGTTGGTGTTGTCCCTTAGCGGTAAAAATCGCGAGAGCTTTGCCTAAGTCTGCATCTGATATTGCAGCTCTAGAACCGTCTTGTAAAAATAGGTCGGAGATTTCCAAAGCCCCTATTTCCGCAGCGTGCACGAGACATGCGCCTCTCACTTTTTGGGAGGGGTGCAGAGAGGGAGTCTTCAAAAGATGTTGAATCACTCTAACATCTAGATCTTTGAGCGCAAGCATTATTGTCCGATCGAGAATCCGTTGGCGAACGTCCTGATCCGACACTCGATTCATGAGAGTATTCATCGCATCGAATTTGTCATTTTTGGCCATGTATAAGAGGGCCCAAGCATGACCTCGCTCGAAACGAAGTTCCTTCTCATTTTCGAATTGGATATCAACAGTGGTTCTCTCTTTATTGGTCTCGTTTTCGTAAATGACCCAACCTAAAGCTGCAGGGAATAATCCTTCGTACTTCTCCATCAGAAATTTTACGCTATCTTTCAGCAAATCTTTCTCGCCATATAGAGCAAGGGCCAAGATATGACTTGCAAAATGAGGATCGCCGCTTAAGATATGCTGCATTGCATCAAAATCTTTTGTCTCAGCGGCCCTCTGCAGCGCTTCAACTAAAGAATGGCGCGCGCGGGTTTCGTCGAGGTTTTTTAACGCCTGAGCGCGGTCCAATTGGTCTTGGCGGGAAGCGCTGATGATGGCATCGCTGAGAGCCTGGGAGCCACCATCCAAAGTCAACAGTTGTTTGGCAAGAACTGACCGTCCACTACCAACAGCGTATACGAGGGCTTCGGTCAGAACAGCGCGCGGTGATGGCGTCGAGGTCAGGTTAAGTACCTGTTTTGCTAAAAGTAGATTTTGGTTTTCGACAGCAGAGCAGAGGACGGAACTCAAAGCAAAGAGGGGAACATCTTTGACTGGTTCTAAACGAGTTTTTAGATCCTCTGAATGATCTCGGTCAGTTGCCTGGGAAATCAATTCGTTGATCATTGGGACTCCGATTGCCAGCGGATGATTTAGATACTCTCGAGCACATGCTATACGAGCGGGGTTGGTAGGGTCGTCTGCCAGCATGATAAATAATGAGTTGGCGAGACTAAAAAAAAGTGCATACTCGGGTTCGTCCAAGAGATGTTGAGTCAAAAGATCCTGGAAATTTGGATCGTAAATAGTCGGAACTGGATTGTAAAGGTTCGCAACGGTTTGCAAAACGTCCCATCCGGTTTTCAAATTCTGATGAAGCAGAGTCCACATTGTCTTGAAATTATTGTTCAAATTATTTTCCGGATTGTCCGGGTTATAATTCATCATGACCTGCTTGACGCCAGCTTCCAGAGCGGAGGCAGGATCGCTGGAAGAATTGATCATCTCTTGGGCAAAATGGACATCGTATCGCTCCATGGCTCCTGCACATGCGTCGCCGAAATCAATTGTTGAAATGACTCGGTGATGTTTCAAAAGCTCTTCTGCAGCCTTAGGCTGATTGGATCTGGCAGCCCGAATGAGCCCAGGGCCGGCCATGTTTTTGGGATCTAATTGCTTTCGATCGAAAATAGATTGGATGACGTCAAGACGGCTTATTTGCGTAGCATGTAGGAATTCTTTCTTAAGATCTGCTTCAGAGACAATCAGATCTCTGTCATTAATGCGACGGATTCTTTGACGATCTTTG
>Ga0364893_10206_pt1 | contig 35114 bp, 32 predicted proteins | sample ExccelJu500001D3_FD_206943 | JGI IMG/M metagenome (GOLD analysis project Ga0364893, IMG submission 206943) | Enriched cells from Trout Bog Lake Hypolimnion, Wisconsin, USA - BchlTB.July16.5000.01.D3 | ecosystem: Environmental > Aquatic > Freshwater > Lake > Hypolimnion/Profundal zone | place: USA...
GGACGCTTTGAAATCGGGGTCATATACAGATATGACTTCAGTCACCGCCGTGGTAAAACCTTCTTGTGATTGTCCGAAAACCTTGATCGGAAATTCACTGGGATATTCGATGAGACTGTGTGCTAAAGTCATGCTCGCATTACCTCTTGTTTGAACTTTTGGTAAAGCCCATGCAGCTTGGAAAATACCGCACCAGGTTTGCCTGTGCCGACGGGGTTCCCATTTAGTAGCGTGACGGATAAAACTTCTTTTGTCGACGAAGTGAGCAGTAATTCGTCCGCGCCGAGTACTTCAGCTATGGATACTTTGCGCACCTCGTGAGGAATGTCGCTGGCGGCAGCGAGTTCAAGTATCACATCGTAAGTGATGCCGGGTAGCATCAAATTATCTTTGGGCGGCGCAAGCAGGACTCCGTTTTTCACTACGAAAATATTACTGGCTGAGCCTTCCGTTAAAAAAGCATTGTCGCGGACCATGATGGTTTCGGCGCAACCTGCATCGATTGCCATTTGCCTCAGCAACACGTTTGGGAGCAGCGAAATGGCCTTGATATCACATCGCAACCAGCGATTATCTGGAGCTGTAATGGCGCTGATGCCATTTTGCAGCAAGGCTGCCGGAGGTGTGTTAAGCGGATTGCTCATCAAAAACACGGTGGGAGGGACAGGGGGATTCGGGAAAGCGTGATCACGTTTCGCGACGCCGCGAGTGATATGCAGGTAAAGATATTGATCTTCGGGTTCGTTGCGTGCAATTAACTCCTGAATAATATTTGCCCATTCTGCGTCGTTGTACGGGTTGGCAAGCTTTATGCTGTCAAGGCTGCGGTGCAAACGCTGCAAATGTTCTGCCAAGCGGAAAATATGTCGCGAATAAACCGGAATGACTTCGTAGACGCCATCACCAAAAATAAAGCCGCGATCCAGCACGGAAATTTTGGCATCCGCGACAGGTAGAAATTGGCCATTCAAATAGACCGTCATGTCTGCCTCTAAAATGATTGGAACAATAAACGAATGGTATCCACGCCGCGCGAGAATACATTTGCCAATGGTACGCTATCCAGCGCAACAAGAGGTAATTCGAGATAGGGCTTGCCATTTAAGGAGAGTTTCAACGTGCCGATAATTGCCCCTTTTTCGACAGGCGCAATGAGTGGTTGTTGAGTTTCAAGCGTGGCTTTGAGTTGATCACGTTGTCCTTTCGGAATGGTAACGGATTGATCGATACGGAATCCGAGCTCTGTTTTCTTTTCAGTACCTTTCCATGTGCGCACCGAAGTGACTGGCTGATCTTTCTTATATAAGTTAAGGACTTCAAAATTTTGGAAACCATAATTTAGTAAGCGCTGACTTTCGGTGCTACGCAGATTCTCCGTTGCCGCCCCCAATACCACAGAGATCAGACGGTGCTGATCGCGTTTGGCGGAAGCAACAAGACAGAAGCCGGCGCTTTCCGTATGTCCTGTTTTCATTCCATCCACAAAAGGATCTAGCCAGAGTAATTGATTGCGATTAAATTGTTTGACGTTGTTGTATTGAAATTCGCGCATCGAATAAATGGAATAATACTCGGGGAAGTCGCGCACGATGGCACCCGCGAGTATCGCCAGATCATTTGCACTACTGTAGTGTTGATCCTCGGGCAAACCGGTGGCGTTGACGAAGTGCGTGTTCTTCAAACCCAAACGCTGTGCCTCGACATTCATTAGGTCGGTGGCAAAAGCCAATTCATGATTGGCGATGCCTTCAGCCAGCACCCGTGCTGCATCATTTCCGGAATCCACAATGAGCCCGCGCAATAACTCTTCAACAGAGACAGGCTTGCCCGCCTCCAGAAACATACGTGACTCTTCTTCCTGAATTCGGAGTGCGTAGGCGGATGGAATGAAAGTTTGTTTGAGTGATAACTTACCTTGCTTGAGTGCACTGAAGGTGACATAGGCGGTCATTAGTTTTGTCAAAGAGGCAGGTTGAACACGCTCATCGCCAATATGGTTAACTAGAATTTGGTTACTAGTGTAATCGTACAAAACATAGGCTTTTGCTGCCAGAGCGGGAGCCGATGGCGGCGGCAAGTCGGCGGCATGAGATAGCGATGTAAAAAGTACAGACAGTAGCGTTAATGCAAATTTCATAATGGAGCAGAAAAAAATTGGTGTGCAATTATAACAAGTGCGCCACTGCATAAACATGCATCCTGTTAGATGGTTAAACCCGGAAAATCCCAAGCACCGTTATTCCCGCCTACGCGGGAATAACAGGTTTTGGGTCTAATAGACATTCCGGGTTAAACGGCTCACGTCATGAGTTGGTTTCGCTCCAAGATAGCTAGGAGCTGGGTCGTTTTGCCAGTTTGCGCTGCAGGGTGCGCCGGTGCATGTTGAGTAAGCGCGCGGTAGCGGAAATGTTGCCCTGCTGCTCCTGTAGCACGCGCTGAATGTGTTCCCACTCAAGTCGGTCAACTGAGGCGGGCAATGTATTAAGTTGAAGCTCAGGGCTGGCGCTATGGCCGAAGGCGGCAACGATCTCGTCGGTGTTGGCGGGTTTGGCGAGATATTGGGTTGCACCGAGCTTAATCGCTTCTACGGCAGTGACAATGCTGGCATATCCGGTAAGTATCACAATTCGAGTGGCAGGGTCGAGTTCGTGTAGCGCCTTGGTTAACACCAAGCCTGACGCACCATCCATTTTTAAATCGACTACCGCATATTCAGGTGGATTTTCCTTTGCCAGCGGCAGAGCCTGTTCGACATTGCTGGCGATGGTAACAGTGAAACCGCGTTTTTCAAGGGCGCGCGCTAGCACCGTGCAAAATGTGCTGTCATCATCGACCAGTAGCAAAGAGGGTTTTTCGTTGGCAGTGAGGATCATGTTTTTATAGGTTTCAGTGGCAAGATCACTTCGGTTGTGGCTCCGCCGCCTTCGCGGTTGAACAATCTTACCTTGCCGCCCATTTGCTCGATGGTTGCATTGGCAAGAAATAAGCCGAGTCCGCGTCCTTCTTCCTTGGTGGTGAAAAAGGCCGAACCTGCATTGGCGGCAGCTTCGGGGGTGAGTCCATGTCCGTAGTCCTGTATCTCCAAAGTAAAGTATTGTTCATTCCAAAAAACGTGGATGTCTATCTCTTCCGGCGAAACATCGGCGGCATTGTTGAGCAAATTCAGTAATGCGGCACGCAACGATGGGTCAATGCGCATCTGCGGAGCCGTTAATGTGCTTGATGAGTGATAATGATGGTGCACGGATGGTCGCAATAGCTGCCATTCGTCCAGCGTATCAATAATAAACTGTTCCAGAGGCTGTGCTGTTAGAGGGGCGGAATCTTGGGCATTGGCCAGCAGCTTATCGAGAATGCGCTTGCAATTGCGCACCTGTCCGTCCAGTAGTGTCAGGCTTTCACGCCATTCCGGCAAGGCATCCGTTTCGTGTCGCAGTTCGCCGATAACGACAGCCAGCGTGGAGAGAGGCGTTCCCATTTCATGTGCCGCACTGGCTGCCTGCATACCCAGCGCGACAATGCGTTCGTTGCGCAGGGTGTCTTCGCGCGCACGTGCCAGTTTTTCATCGCGCTCGCGCACCGCATTCGCCATTCTCACCACGAAATAGGCGACCACGACTGCACTAATGACGAAGCCTAGCCACATTCCGATCACGTGCATATTGAAAGCGGCTTCTTGCGGCATTGACTCCATCATATGCATATGATCATGTCCCAGTCCAGACATGACGGTAGCCATATCCCCCTCGCCATTCGTTGCATGAATTTCCGGCAATGGCTGGTAATACTTCATCAACAAGGTGTAGCAGGCGATTGTAAGGATTGCCATTGCCCAGATGTAGCGCTGCGGCAAAGTTGCGGCGGCGATCACCAGCGGTAATAAATATAGTGAAACGAACGGGTTGGTCGATCCCCCCGCGTAGTAGAGCAGCACGGAAAGGGCGGTTACATCGGCGAGTAATTGTGTGAATAATTCTATATTTGAAATCGGTGCCTCAGCGCGCAAACGCAGCCAGGAAAATAGATTGAATACTGCCAGTGCCGCGATGCAAATTAGCATCGGTATCCAGGATAATTCCATTTCAAGAAAATAATGCACCAGTGCCAACATGACGCATTGTGCGAATACAGCAATAGTACGCAGGGCAATGAGCCGTTGAAGCTGGGCATGTCCCGTCTGGGTGGCAAATAAAGATGAATTCATGGTGTTGATTCTACCGATATATGACCTTGTACGGGGTGCGACAAAATGTCGCATTCTCATTTGGCAACTTTGCCGATACAGTATGCGCTCAGTAAACTTGCTTGTTTATCCCAGATAATTCGCTGGGTCGGAAACTGATAATTTCCATTGCAGGAGCCAGCTTGCTGGCAAAAAACTTCGCCAGCAAGCTGGCTCCTGCAAAAATTCTTGCCCGGATGGATTTCTTGGTTTATATTTTTTCGCCGCACGCTTTCAATTATCGTAAGGTTTCAAGCTAGAATGCCGCGCCATGTTTGATCAGTTGAGTACAATTTTGAGGAGTGATTTTGAATAAATATATTTTTGCAGGGGTGGCGGCATGTTTGCTTGCAGCGCAAGCAGTGGCGGGCGAAGTAACAGTCAGTGAAGCATGGGCGCGAGCCACTGCACCGGGGCAAGATAGTGCTTCCGTCTCTTTGCATATTACCAGCCAACAAGATGCAAAGATTATTGCAGTAAACAGTACTGCGTCCGGAAACGTTGAGATACATAGCATGGTTCATGAAGATGGCATGATGATGATGCGCGCAATGGATGCGTTCGAGCTTAAAGCCAAGCAGGAAGTGATATTGGGTGATGGTGCTAATCACATTATGCTTGTCGGTTTAAAGAAACCACTCAAAGTAGGTGATAGTGTGCCGCTGGTTTTAATAGTGCAATTTGCTGACAAACGTAAAGAAAAAGTCGAAGTGAAAGCCGAGGTCAGAGCGTTAACCGAAAACCATGACGAGCATATGCATCACCACAACTAATTCCAATCCGAAATAATATTAATTGTAGGAGCCAGCTTGCTGGCTCCTACAGAGAACAGGCATCTTTTGTTAGCCCTTGATGAGAGCCAGTGACAGTGTCGGCCAGTAAGTGATAATCAGCACGGAAAGCAGCAAAATCGCAACAAACGGCAACACAGACCGGAAAATTTCCAGCATCGGGCGGTCGAAGCGATACATCGCGATAAACAGGTTCATGCCCATTGGAGGCATCAGGTAGGCGATTTCCATGTTGGCCAAAAAGATGATGCCGAGATGTACCGGATGGATGCCATAGCCCACTGCAATGGGAAGGATTAACGGCACCATGATGACAATTGCGGAAAAAATATCCAGCATCATGCCGAGCGCGAGCAAAAACAGATTCAGCAGCAGTAAAAAGGTGAATGCATTATCCACGTGGCTGCGTATGAAATTGAACAACTTGGTTGGAATTTCGGCATCAAGCAGATAATTGGTGGAGGCCAACGACATACTCAGTACGATCAGAATCGCGCCGACCAGCACCATAGATTCGCGCATGATCTTGGGCAGATTGGTAAAGGTGATTTCGCGGTGAATGAGTACTTCGACGATAAACACGTAGATAGCAGTCACCGCTGCGGCCTCGGAGACAGCGAAATAGCCGCTGTAGATGCCGCCAAGTACGATGAACGGCAATGGCAACTCCCATGCCGCCTCGCGCACTGCGGCAAATGCTTCACGAGCGCTGAATGGTTCGCGCGCAACCTGAACGCCGCTTCTTTGCCACAATCCATAGATCGAGAGCAACACTACGATCAGCAAACCGGGCAAGATACCGGCCAGAAACAAATCGCTAATCGAGACCGGGTGACCGATATTAAGTTGCTGTGCTACTACACCGTAGAGAATGAGCGGTAGTGAGGGAGCGAACAATAGACCAATGCTCCCCGAAGTGGTGACTAGTCCCAAGCTGTAGCGTTCTGAATAGCCCGCTTCCTTGAGAGCCGGATACAGCATGCCACCGAGTGCAACGATAGTTACGCCGGAAGCACCAGTGAATGCAGTGAACATTGCGCAGATGACCAGTGCCACGGCTGCGAGCCCTCCCGGCATCCAGCCGAAGAAAACATTGGAGATACGCACTAGACGGTGTGGGGCCTTCGATTCTGCCAGCAGATAACCGGCAAAGGTAAACAGGGGAATAGCGAGCAATACCGGCATTTCTGCCAGTCGGTAGATTTCGATGATGACGACTGTCAGATCCATGCCATCGAGAGCAAAGTTCAACATCACGCTTGCTGCGATCACCGCAAAAAGTGGCGCACCGAGCAAAATCATCAAGATGAGCGCGATGCTGATCAAAATCATCATGTTATTTCCTCACGCCCGCTCGCCTGTTTTACATGATGCATGCAGCGCAAGCCATAACGCAGTGCAATCAGGGTAAATCCCAGCGGCAAAATGAGCGCAGCAACCCATACAGGAAACGATCCGAAGGCCATTTCACCGGAGTTGAGAGCACTTTGCATGAAACGCAACGCTTGCCATGCCAGCAGCAGGCAAACAACGAGTGTAAACAGGTCAGTTATCGCGCCCACCCCAGACTTAATCCTGTTAGGTAGCCAGCGTGCAATGGCATCCACATGAATATGTTTTCCTTCCCGACTGGCGGCAACAGCACCCAAAAATGCTACCCATAGCACCAGTAAGCGTAGTATTTGGTCGGAATTAGTAATGCTTATGTCAAAAAAATTTCGGAAAAATATCTGTGCGCCGGCAAGGCTTACCATCAAGGCTAGTATCGCAATAAGGAGAGCATTCTCCGTCCAGGTGACAATCTTTACCAGACGAGCAAGAGCAGGCGGGAGGTTGTGGGTCGTCATGCGTTAATGCGCAGCAGGGTGGCTGTGGCGAAACGTATCGAGATAGGTACGCAACTCCTTGAGCAAAGTCGTCGAAATAACTCCCTGTGTACTCAGGCGCTGAATAGTCTGATCTGCGGCGACACGCAACTTGGTAATTTCTTCGGGTGGCATTGTTACAAAAACGATACCCTGTTTGCGCAGCGCATCGCGTGCAGCATTATCCTCGATGCGTGTCAGGCGGTTCATTTCGGAATAAACGCGCTCCATTACCTCTCTAACTATAGCCTGATCCGCCGGAGCCATGCTGGAAAAAAATTTCTTGTCAATTGCGAGCGCGCCAAAGACTGAAAGAGTGGGCACATCAGTCAGGTATTTAACTTTGGTATGCCATTGCAAAGCGATAGCAGCAGTCGGGGGGCAGGCAATGGTGGAAATGAGTCCGGTCTGTAAGCCGGTGAGTACATCGGTAAGAGGTAACGGCAGTGTCGGAGCGGCCAGTGTTTCGAACATCGCACGGCTAATGTCATCACCTTCCGGCACCCAAATTTTTTGATTCTTCAGGTCGTCGATAACCTGTACTTTTGCACTGGACATCAGATAGGCAAAACCGCCGTCAGTGAAACCAAACGTCACAAAACCACGATCTTCGATACCCTGCGCGATCTTCTTATCCATGCGAGTCCGCACGTAATCCAGTTCATCGTAAGAATGGAATATCATCGGCAAGCTGTAAATTTGTCCATCCGGAAATATTTCGGCCAAAGCACCGCTAGTCAGTGCGCCGCCTTGCAATTGACCGGCACGAATTTTGCGAAGCACCACACGGTCGCTTCCCATAGTACCGCCAGGATATAACTTGATTGTGACACGCCCACCAGTGCGTTTCTCAATTTCTTCACTTCCGCTGCGAAGCTCCTGCATCCATTTTGTGCCATCCGGTGCAAATGTGGCGATCTTTAAATTGAGCGCTTGAACTGTAAAACACGGAACGACCAATATTGCAGCCAACATTAGTGATAGTAGTGAACGCATTTCTTCCCCTTTGTGTATTCGGTCTTTGACGGAGTCTTTCCCCGTTCTATTCCTAAATATTAAAAATATTTATCGGCACTCGCCTGCAACTCGCGGGCTTGTCGCTTGGCTAATACATTGCTCAATGTCAGCCCCGGTGCAACGGCGTAGGCATCAATAACTTCCTGAAGTAAACGATCGTGTAGCGGCCTGTCGTAAGTAATGCGAGCATAACGGCGCGCGTATTCTACCTTCGCCATCAAATCTCGTCCTGCCGAAAGTTGTATGGCACGCTCGAAATGCTCGCGTCCTTCTTCCGGCTTGCCACCCATTGCCGGGGGTAGCAAGGTGGCAAAGACGCCCAAATACAAGTGTCCTTCGCCGTGACTGTAAGTTTCGTCCAACTCGACAACGTGCGACATCATGGCTTTTACCTTCGCCAGATTGGCAATTGCATTCCAATCGTTGCTGTTGGCTTGAATCCAACCAGCCCAAACGGTGCCACTTGTATAAAGCAGTGATACATCGTCATTTTTCAAGGTGCTTATGGCAGCGATAAATTCTTCATATGGTTGTTCCAGCAAATTACATAGTCTTGAATTGTGGGCACAAAGAGCACGGTCGGTATAGTCGCGCGCCTTGCGGGCAAGGCGCTTAGCGCGATCCGACTCCTTTACAAAGGCAGAAGTATAGGCACCGTACAACTTGCTGCCAGCCAACAATAAACTCTCATTCTGCGGATCGCCTTCAATAAGGCTATCAATTAACAACAAATAAGAAGCCATGCCGGCTTCCACCGTTTCTGGATCATCGTCATTAATCATCGCATTGGATAGATTGTTGGCAAAACGGCTACTAGCCGACGTAACAACGGTGGAACAGCCAGCCATAAAAAATAGCGTGAGAAAGAAAGACAAACGGATAAAACGCATCATTTAAATCTATCGAGATAGTTGGTTTTTCGGTATTTTAGCGAAGGCTAAACCATTTTGTTGTCACGTGCAATGCCTGAGCATTATCGAGGAATTTTCTTGGGTGGTTCCGGTGATGAAAATTTCACGTATTGCATCTGGTTTGAGGGTGAGCCACTCTCGGGAAGAGCGGGGGATGCACCATATCCGTGCAAAAATATCAGCGAGCTAGTTCACTGAGGCGGGAAGTTTTAACTTCGGATGATATGTATATTGGCTATCAATTGAATTGCACTATTTTCCTATGGTTGTTCAACCCATCCTCAACGTCACTTTTGATCAACAATGAATCATGCACCAGCTCTGTTATATAGACCAAGAGGCAAGGCCGAATGGTACAGTTTATGCTTCATGCAAGGTGAAGGTCTCTCATTATTGATGGAGGAGGTTATCATGAATATGTCTGCCTGCCACATACCGATTGCTGAATACAAAACGATCTACAATGTCGCGGATGTCGAACGCGCAATGGAAAGCTCCTGCTCCAAGCAAAATGAGGCTTTGAAAACTTTTTACGAAGGCATGAAAAAAAGTGGCGGAGTGCGTTTTATCGTCAAACCTTCATCAACTAACGGGCTGGAAGACTTATACGAGTCATCCCCGAATTTCATCGAAGTAATTGATGCCTTAAAGAAGCACATGGCACTTGCTATCGACGGTAATGAACCGATGCAATTTACGCCGATGCTGCTACTGGGTGAGCCCGGACTTGGAAAAACGCACTTCGCAAAAATGATGGCTAAAGTTCTGGGAACTTCTTTTGAATTTCTTTCCATGAGCTCCCTGACCGCCGGATGGATTCTTTCCGGCGCTTCTTCCCAATGGAATAATGCAAAGCCCGGCAAGGTGGCAAGCTCCCTGATTACTGGTGACTTCGCTAATCCGCTGATTGCTTTGGACGAGCTGGATAAGGCAGGAGGCGATAGCCGATACGATCCGATGGGTTCGCTCTACGGATTACTGGAACACGACACCGCGTTACATTTCAAGGATGAGTTCGTCGAGGTAAATATTGATGCAAGCAACATTTTATGGATCGCCACAGCCAATGACGAACGCAGCATCCCTGATCCGATCCTGAATCGTATGGATGTGTTCGTTATTGACCGCCCCGATCACGATGGTTCCATCAAAATCGCCTCGTCGATTTATCGGGACATACTCGAACAGCACAAATGGGTCTTCGATGCCGAGCCAAGTAATGATGTTCTGGATTGTCTGGCAGAAGAAGCGCCGAGAGATATGCGAAAAGTACTAATAGATGCTTTCGGCAATGCCAAGCTGAATAAGCGTGACAGCCTAATAGCAGAGGACTTTAGAAACCGGAAAGTATCTTCGGGCAAAAAAGGGAAAATCGGTTTTTGATTAAGGCTGTCCGGCGGCGTGTGTTGAATGTTGCAGACATCCCACGTAAAATGAAAAACGTTGCGGGTGTAGTTCAATGGTAGAACGGCAGCTTCCCAAGCTGCATACGACGGTTCGATCCCGTTCACCCGCTCCACAAATCCAATTTGCGTCGCTATGCGGCGGCGTAATTTTTTGCTCGCGCCTTGCCTGGCTTAGCAAATTGAATTTTTAGAGATTTCCCGTCAAATTGGGGTAAAGCGTTGCTGTCCGACCAAACCAAGCAGGCGAGTCATATCAAGTAACTCGATAGACTTGATTTGTACATCTATCAAGCGGCTTTCCTGAAAATTCGACAAGGTGCGGCTGATGGTCTCAAGTTTTAATCCCAAATAACTTCCAATTTCTTGCCGCGTCATCCGCAACTTAAATGCCGATGCGGAATAGCCGCGTGCAGCAAAGCGTTGTGACAGATTCAACAAGAAGGCCGCGAGACGTTCCTCTGCCCGCATCGAGCCGAGCAACAACATGATGCCCTGATCGCGCACGATTTCGCGGCTCATGATCTTGTGCAAATGACGTTGTAAAGTGGGCAATTGGCGGCTGAGTTCTTCCAGCCGGTTAAATGGAAGTTCGCAAATTTCGCTATCCTCCAGTGCTACTGCATCGCAGGTGTGAATGTCGGTGCTGATCGCATCCAGTCCGATGATTTCACCGGCCATTTGAAAGCCTGTAACCTGCTCGCGTCCATCTTCATGTATCACCTGGGTTTTGAAGAAGCCGGTGCGAATCGCAAACAAAGATTCAAATTTTGAGCCGCTATGGTATAGGTAGTCGCCGCGAAGGAAGGTGCGTTTAGTGCTGGTGAGCGCTTCCAATTGGTGCAACTCCGCTTCAGTAAACTCCACGGGTAAACAGAACTCGCGCAAATTACAGCTGGAGCAGGCGATATTGTTGAGAGTAGTAGTAACGACAGTTTGCACTTTATTTATGTAAGGGTATTAACATTATTCGGAGTGAAAAAATGACACTGATATTGACTTATATCAAACGCAATTATATCTCTTGCTGGTATAGTAAACATATTCAAATTGATTAGAATAACCATGACAGAAACTACAGAATACGCAGCGGGGCATTTGGAAGTTGATCTGGAGCTGATCCGGCGATTGGACAAAAATGGCCCGCGTTATACTTCATATCCAACGGCAGATCGTTTTGTCGAAGCTTTTAATGCCGAGACTTACGCCACGTGGTTAGGCAAACGCGAGATCGGTGGTATCAGTCGTCCATTGTCGTTATACGTGCATATTCCGTTCTGCAATACGCTGTGTTTTTATTGCGCCTGCAACAAGGTCATTACTAAAGATTTTAGCAAAGCGGCGACCTATGTTGATTACGTCATTAAGGAATTGGAAATGCAGGCGGCCTTACTCGGTGATGGCCGTCGAGTCGAGCAATTGCATTTCGGCGGCGGAACCCCGACATTTTTGAGCAATGATGAGATCCGTAAGCTGATGGGGGCGATTCGCAAGAATTTCGAGTTGATCGAGAATGGCGAATACTCTATCGAGATCGACCCGCGTAAAGTGAGCGACGAAACCGTTGCACTGCTGGGGGAGATGGGCTTTAACCGCATTAGTATCGGTGTGCAGGATTTTGATCCGGCGGTACAAAAGGCGGTGAATCGCATTCAGAGCGAAGAAGAGACCATGCAAGTCATTCGAGCCGCGCGTGCGAACGGATTCAAATCAGTCAGTATCGATCTGATCTATGGTCTGCCCAAACAAAATCTGGCAGGTTTCAAAGCGACCTTGGATAAGGTGATTGCGGCGGGGGCAGATCGTCTGTCCATATACAATTATGCTCATATGCCGGCCATGTTTAAACCGCAGCGTCGTATTCACGAAGAAGACATGCCCGCGCCACAACTCAAGCTCGACATACTTAGCCTTGCGGTAAAGACTCTAACCGATGCAGGCTATGTTTATATCGGGATGGATCATTTTGCCAAGCCGGATGATGAGCTGGCAGTGGCACAGCGTCAGGGGCGTTTGCATCGTAATTTCCAGGGTTACTCTACCCATTCGGATTGCGACTTGGTCGCGGTCGGCGTCAGCTCTATTGGAAAAATAGGGCCGACTTATAGCCAGAATTTCCGCGAATTGGAAGACTACTACGATGCTTTGGATCGCAATACCTTACCCATTATGCGTGGCTTGGAATTAAATGCGGACGACCTTGTTCGCCGCGCGATTATTCAGGCGTTGATGTGCCATTTCGAAATATCGAAAGAGTCTTTCAACATCGCTTATCTAATCGAATTTGACCAATATTTTGCCACCGAACTGAAAGAGCTTGCGGAATACGAGCGCGAAGGTTTGCTAAAAATCTCGCCGCAATGGATCAGCGTAACGCCGAAAGGCCGTATGTTAATCCGTAACATTTGCATGGTTTTTGATAAATATCTGCGAACCAAACAGGAACATGCACGGTATTCCAAGGTAATATAGCAACCTGACGGGTGTGGTGAGGGCTACCCTGATAATAATAATGAACTCGGCATGCCCATTCCCTCATTTCATCCTTTCCCGCAAACAGAGGGGGAGGAAAACGAATTCCGGCACGAGTTTCACGTTAATCGCAACAAAGGGACAGTATGAAACGCGTGGATGATTTCCGCTTACATTTTGGCAAGCAAGAGCTGGTTCCTATCATGATAGGTGGGATGGGTGTGGATATTTCTACAGCCGAACTGGCATTGGAAGCCGCGCGCCTTGGTGGTATCGGGCATATCTCCGATGCTATGCTGCCTACCGTATCGGATCGTCGCTACGATACTGATTTTGTTAAGGTGAAATTAACCCAGTACAAATATAACCTCGAAAACTCGGACAAGGCCGCAATAAAGTTTGATCTCGGTCAAGTCGCCGAGTCCACCCGATTGCATGTCGCCAATACGATGGCAGCCAAGCGCGGTTCCGGTATGATTTTTGTCAATGTCATGGAAAAGCTCACCATGAATGCGCCAAGAGAGACGCTCAAGGTGCGCCTAGATGAGGCACTCTCGGCGGGCATTGATGGCATTACACTGGCTGCGGGTCTGCATCTCGGCTCATTTGCGATGATCGAAGACCACCCGCGTTTTCGTGATGCCAAGCTGGGCATCATCGTTTCTTCGCTGCGTGCATTGCAACTTTTTCTGCGCAAGAATTCCCGCTCTAATCGCTTGCCTGATTACATTGTGGTCGAAGGCCCGCTTGCCGGAGGTCACTTGGGTTTCGGTATGGATTGGGCGCAGTATGATCTGCTCACCATCACGAAAGAGGTCTTGGATTATTTGAAAGCTGAAAAGCTCGATATTCCGGTTATTCCGGCAGGTGGTATTTTTACTGGCAGCGATGCCGCCGGATTTCTTGAGTTGGGGGCAGCTGCGGTGCAAGTGGCAACGCGTTTTACCGTGGCGAAAGAATGTGGTCTGCCTGGCGACGTGCAACAGGAGTATTTTAAAGCAAGCGAATCGGACATTGAGGTTAATGGTGTTTCACCTACCGGTTATCCGATGCGTATGTTGAAAAATAGTCCGGCTATCGGTTCTGGGATTCGTCCCGGTTGCGAATCCTACGGCTACCTTCTGGATGCGAATGGCAAATGTTCCTACATCGACTCATATAATCGCGAAGTTGAGTTGCATCCCGATGATAAAAAGATTCAGGTCTTCGATAAAACTTGCTTGTGTACCCATATGCGCAACTTCAAACTGTGGACTTGCGGGCAATACACCTATCGTTTGAAAGACACTACACGAAAATTGGAAGACGGTAGCTATCAAGTTTTGTCAGCCGAACATGTGTTCAAAGATTATCAGTTCAGTACCGACAATAAGATCGCCCTGCCGGAATAAAGGGAGCCTCTAAAAATCCAATTTACGTCGCTATGCGGCGTTGCTCACAAAAAATTACTTCTTACATATGCGCCATCGACACGTTACTGCAAAGCAGCTGTTTGCGGGAGATGGCGCTCGCGGTCATTCCCGCACCAGACGGCTCCGCCGCACCGTGTCATGACCGCATATGCTGCGGCGCAATTTTTTGCTCGCGCCTTGCCTAGCTTAGAAAGTTGAATTTATAGAGGCTCCCTATTGCAACACTGTTCGTGCAATAATACCTGAGGCCGCTTTGGCCTCTTTTATTTTAAGAGCAATAAATCTAATTACACAAAACATGCCACAGAGATCACAGAGCACACAGAGAGTGAGAGGCTTATGTTTTAAGCATTTGGTTTTCTCTGTGAACTCTGTGTTCTCGGTGGCTAATGGTTTTTAGAATGAAAGATTTTGCCTCCTGCCTCATCGACTGGCAACGCACGCATGGTCGTCACGACCTGCCTTGGCAGGGCGCGGATGCCTATCGCGTGTGGCTGTCCGAGATCATGCTGCAACAGACGCAAGTCGCCACCGTCATTCCCTATTATCAGCGCTTCGTCAGCTCTTTCCCCGACATTATGGCACTCGCCGCCGCGACGGAAGAGCAGGTGCTTGCGCACTGGAGCGGCCTCGGCTACTACGCACGCGGGCGCAACCTGCACCGCGCCGCGCAAATTATCGACGAAAAATATCTCGGCGAATTTCCCCGTGAATTCGAGCAAATAATTGAACTCCCCGGTATCGGACGCTCCACCGCCGCTGCCATCTGCGCACTCGCTTACCATGAGCGCCGCGCGATATTGGATGGCAACGTCAAGCGCGTACTGGCACGTTACTGCGGCATTGAGGGTTGGGCCGGAAACAAGACAGTAGAAGAAAAACTCTGGCAACAAGCCGAGCTTTTGCTCCCTGCAAAAAAATCCCCTCGCCCCGCAGGGGAGAGGGTGAGGGGTGGTTTTAATTCAGACATTGCCATCTACACCCAATCCCTGATGGACATGGGCGCCACCGTCTGCACTCGCAGCCGTCCAAAATGCGCAATCTGCCCAGTGCAAGCTGACTGCATCGCCTTGCTGACTGACCGTGTCGCCGAACTCCCCACGCCGCGTCCGCGCAAAGCCGTACCGGAAAAATTCACCACTTTTCTATTACTCATGCACAGCAACGACATCCTGTTGGAGAGACGTCCCGGTAGCGGTATCTGGGGCGGGTTGTGGTGTCCACCGCAAGTGGAGACTGAAAGTGAAGTGGCGGAATATTTGCAGAGCAATGGTATTAAGGTGAGCGAGCGGATCTATCTGTCTAAGTTCACGCATACCTTTACTCATTTCAAATTACACATCACGCCAATATTGATTCGCGTGGCGCACAAGCCGCTCCATGCGCAACAGGCAGGCAGTGTATGGCTGGATGTGCAAGAAGCATTGCAAGCAGCGATACCTACGCCTGTGCGGAAAGTTCTCCAGAAATTATCGTAGGGGCGTATGGCAATACGCCCTTTTAAAAAATCAAAATTATCGGGGGCAACCCGACAACTCGTCACTTTTTAGTTCCGACTTACCTAAAGGTAAGTCTACGCCGCAACTTCGTTGTCTTGCCTCGCTAAACAAAGTAACCAAAAGAAGGCGCCCCGTTTACTGCCCCACGGGTTCCCTCAATCAATCGAGGCGGAGCTCAGGGGAAATGGGAGGAGCGCGAAAGGTGTAGGCTGGGGTGAGTTTGCGAACCCCAGCGATTTAATACCAAAGCTGGGGTTCGTTCCTCACCCCAGCCTACCGAGCAATCTATATTGCTGACATATTTATTTGCGAAGGATAGATTTGGTTGATGATCTCAGAAACAATACGTATTGTGCCAAGGGCTTGGTCGTTCAGCATGCTACTGCCATGTGCGTGTGCATTTCTGTAATGACGAAGCCAGTCTTTTAACGGATGCATATAGTCATGCTCTTTGTCTTCATCGCAAACTTCTATTTCATCTTCGTTTAGCTCGATACGATCAAGTTCATTCTCGTTCATCTCTTGACTCTTTTGATGCTTGTAGCGAGAGCTTGCTTTAGCGAGGGTTCTGCGATGCCATTCTGAAAATCCTTCGTTATTTATTGCGTTAGTACGAATTGCAAAATCCAAGAACTTGGATAAAGTCGGTAACCAATTTTTGTGTTTTTTAGGTATTTCCTTTTCAAAACGGGTGCGCAGAGCCAACTCTAAACATGTAAGTGCCTGATACTCGGCTACTGGATAAAAGCGATATACATACCATGCATAGAGATGTAGGTTTTTCGCAGTTTCGAACTGGATGAGAATATCTCGTGGAACAGAATTGTTAAGGTTAATAGCAGAAATTCTTTGGTGATGAGTTTCAAGAGTTGTGCCAAATATAGGGTTAGAGTTTGTGAGAGGACTTCGAGGGTCTGGCTGGCAGATGAACTCTATTGGTCTGAGCAGTTCGCAATCAAAGGTATCATTAACGTCTGAATTCAATCTTGTGCCCCCCAAGGCTTCATTAACTTCTGTTCTACCCCTAAATGATCCAGCAATCTCGCCACTACAAAATCCACAATATCCTGCACGCTTTGCGGGTGGTGATAGAAGCCGGGATTGGGCGGCATGATGACGGCTCCGGCGTGGGAGAGTTTGAGCATGTTCTCCAGATGGATGCTGGAGAAGGGCATTTCGCGCGGGACTAAGATCAGCGTACGTTTTTCTTTGAGCATGACGTCGGCGGCGCGGGCGATGAGGTCGTCGCTGATGCCGCTGGCGATTTTGCCGAGGGTGCCCATGGTGCAGGGGCAGACTACCATTGCATCGCCGGGATTGGAGCCGGAGGCCATGGGTGCGTACCAGTCTTGAATGCCGAATACATTTAGTTCGCCGTTGAGTTTGCCGAAGCGTTCCGCAAACATTTGTTCCGCATCTTGCGGACGGTTCGGCAGCACACAATCCAATTCCTGTTTGGCGACGATCTGCGCGGCTTGTGAATAGACGAGATGCACGCGTTGACCGCTTTGCAGTAGACATTCGAGCAGGCGCATGCCGTAAGGCAGGCCGGAGGCTCCGGTGAAGGCTAGGGTGATAGTTTTCATGAAATAACTATTTGTGGTTCTGAGTAATTCATTATGAGGCAAAAGACTTTTGTCCGCAGATTTCACAGATTAAAACCCAGCAGGTAAAATCTGCGCGACCAAACGTTGAAGCTTAATTTTTTGTTTGTTTTTAATCTGCGTGAATCTGTGTAATCTGCGGATGATCGTTTTTTTTATCCATGAAGCTCATCACGATCAATCCGTTTACTGTTCCAAATATCAAAGCGGCAGTGGCGAAGATGGGGATGAGGTAGGCGATGCCGCTGTGCGGGATGAGCCAGAGATAGACTACGCTTATTTGCCCGGCAATATGAGCGAAGGCGGCGAGGATGCTGTGGGTGATTGCGCCGAACCAGCGTTGAGGTAAGTGCTGACTTAGCGCGAGTACCGCGAGGCTGCATAACGCACCAGTCAGGCTAAGAAAAAATCCCGGTGCTAGAAAGTTACCGAACAGCAAACTACCGGCGACGACGCGCAATAATGAAACCCAAGCGGCCACACGCCAGCCGTAACGTGCCAGTACGATAAGGGTGACGATATTCGCTAGCCCAGGTTTAACGCCGGGCAGCGGCGAAGGGATGGCATTTTCCAGTACGGTGAGGCCGAGTGCTATCGCCGCCATGCGCGCGACGTGATGATCTTCAGCGGTGGTTTCGAGGTGAAGTGTGCGGGAAGTATTCACGTCATTTGGTTTTAATGCTTGCCCGTACTGCCAAATCCGCCGGTACCGCGTTCGCTTAACGGAAACTCTTCAACGATATTGAATTGAACTTGGGCAATTGGCACAACCACCAGTTGTGCCATGCGTTCCAATGGCATTAAGGTAAACGGATGATGGCCGCGATTCCATAGCGAGACAAAAATCTGCCCCTGATAATCCGAGTCGATTAAACCTACCAGATTACCCAAGACGATACCGTGTTTGTGGCCCAAGCCCGAACGCGGCAAAATCAACGCTGCAAAATGCGGGTCTGCTATGTGAACAGCGATGCCGCTGGGGATGAGTTCACATTGACCGGGTTGGATTGCCATGTTGTGGTCAATGCAGGCGCGCAAATCTATTCCCGCAGAGCCGGGAGTGCCATAACCGGGAGGCTGTTCGTGCAAACGCTTGTCGAGAATTTTTACATCAATTTTTTTCATGCGATTTCCCTTTCTGGTAAAGCGTCGCGGCATGGAGCAACAGTGCCCTCGCCAATGTTAGTTTATCCGTACGCGGTAGACGATGCTCTCCCTCGTCATCAAACAAAGTTAATTCATTATCGTCCGCCCCGATAGCGTGCTGGGCGAGGTTGGCTGCAAGCAGGGGCAGCTTTTTAGCGAGGCGTTTTTGCTCGGCGTACTCGTGCAGGTTTTCACTCTCTGCCGCGAAGCCAACGCAGAACGGAGCTTCAGGTAGTGCTGCGACATAAGCCAGAATATCAGGATTTGGTGTCAGCTCCAGCGTTAGATTACCGCTATTTTTTTTAATTTTTTGCGCATTGGGTTGTAGCACGCGATAATCTGCTACAGCGGCCACGCCGATAAAAACATCAGCATCATCCACGTGTTGCTTTACAGCAGCAAACATATCGGCAGCACTGCTCACGTCTACTACGTTTGCCCCAGACGGACGAGCAAGCGCAGTAGGGCCGGAAACCAGCGTAACTTCAGCGCCCATTTCCTGTGCTGCTTGAGCAATCGCGTAACCCATCTTGCCACTACTGCGGTTAGTGATGCCGCGCACCGCATCAATAGCTTCGTAAGTTGGCCCGGCGGTAATGAGAACTTTAACGCCTTTAAGTCCCCTTTCTTCCGGGGAGCGGATGAGGGAAGAAGCGTCCAATAAATCGCTATCCTTCAAAAGGGTCAAAATATCTCGCGCCAACTCCGCTGCCTCCAACATCCGTCCCATTCCTTCTTCGCCACAAGCTTGCAGTCCGCTAACCGGACCTAGCATTGTCGCTCCATCGGCTATAAGTTGTTGTATGTTGCGCCGGGTGGCAGCGTTAGACCACATCTGCTTATTCATTGCGGGTGCTACCAGCAGCGGGCAGTCTCGCGCCAGGCACAAAGTAGATAACAGGTCATTGGCCAGTCCATTCGCCAACTTGGCAATGAAATCCGCTGTGGCAGGGGCGATCACGATGGCATCAGCAATGCGAGTGGACTGAATATGCGCCATACCTTTATCGTCCTGCCATTGGTCGATTAATACCGGATTCCCCGTGAGCGCCTGCATAGTCGCGGGTGTGATGAAATGTGTCGCGGCCTCAGTCATCGCCACCTGCACAGTAATGCCCCGCTTTACCAGCAGACGAGCCAATTCCGCCGCCTTATAGGCTGCGATGCCGCCAGTGATCCCGAGCACGATATGTTTTTGTTGAACTTGTTTCATGATGTCGCACATCTTAACAAGAAAGTGCACTTTATGGCGAAGTGCTGGAAAACAGGGAACCATTCGGTTCACAGATAATTTTTTTCAACAAGCGCAATGCGAACAGATTGGATCTGCATCGCATTGGCTTAATAGTCAGGCAGTTTTTTGATACTGCAGGTTTAAAGTTTTGAGTGGAGGCAAAAAACATGAGCATCACTGACTGGCCGATAGGCGAACGTCCACGCGAAAAGCTCATGCAGCGCGGTGCGGCTGCACTTTCCGATGCGGAGTTGTTGGCGATATTTTTGCGTACGGGGGTTGCCGGAAAAAGTGCGGTCGATCTGGCGCGTGAGTTGTTGACACGTTTTGGTAATTTGACTCGGATGTTCGCAGCGAGCGAAGCGGTTTTCTGCGAGACGCACGGCATGGGGCAGGCGAAGTTTGTGCAGTTACAGGCGATACTGGAAATGTCGCGACGTGCCTTGCAGGAAGAAATGCGTAACGGCGATGTGCTGAATTCACCCCTGGCAGTGAGGAATTATTTGCAATTGTTGTTGCGCGGGCGCGAACAGGAAGTGTTCATGGTAATTTTTCTCGATGCGCAACATCGGGTTGTTGTTGCCGAGGAGATGTTTCACGGCACACTCACGCAGACCAGTGTGTAGACGCCCGTTGAGACACTCTAAATTGCAAGCTACCTGCACCCGAATCCAATGAACGAACGATTCCCCCCAAATTCGCCTCCGTTGGCCGCTCATTCCATTGCTCAGCGTAGTGGCGGTCATATAAGGCTGGGAAGCCTGTCAGGGCGCCTCCAATGCTGCCTAGCAAGCCTTTGGCTTCGTATACCCAATACTCCCCCATCTCGCCCTTGACCTTGCGAACAAAGATGCCTCGGGTATTTGCTTTTATTCCAACACTCTCACGGTCAAAACGCGGGCAGGATGAACCAAAGAACAGTTGAACTAACAGTCGCTGGGCTTCTGGTGGCCAATGCATGGCCATTTTTCCGTTCCATGATTTAAAAAGATGCCGTACGGTTGCTATTTTGCTTTTTAGATCAGATGGAATCTTGATGATTTTGAGCTGCTGCTGTATCTGAATTAGCTGCTTTTTAGCATTACCAATTTCGCCGGCAAACTCAGCTGTCGCTTTTCTGATGCTTTCAGCTACCTCTACGTTGTCCTCTAGGTTGAGCGCCATGTCTTTTACAAGTCGATCTATGGCACGCTGTTTTTTTGCTATGTCTTGAGTTATTTTATCCTGAGCTGTAAGTAGTGACTCTCTATCGTGTTCAGATGTTGCCAAAGCCGAATGAATCGCTGACTCCAGCTCTTTGCTGTTTGATATAAAGTCACCTAGACGGCTCAATATTTCAGATTCCAAAAGCTCTGCGGGAATTGAGCTAATACAGTTCGTATTATGACGATTCCTAGGAAGATGAATGTAGTATGCATACTCCTTACCTTTGTTGAGTGTTTGATGCCCAGAGAGGCTAGACCAGCCACAATCTGGATTTGAGCATCTGACATAGTTAGCAAGTGGATATTGGCGCTTCCTTTCTGTCCATCCTTCTCTTGTCATCTGATTATTTTTGGCACGCTCTTTAACTCGGCTAATTTCTTCTTCAGTAAGTAGCGAAGGAATCTCTGTTTGCACCTCAACAAAGCTATTTGTTGTAGGATCATTAAAATGACGTATCCACTTTGAGCCAGAATGCAGTTGAAGTATCCTGCGAACCGTCTCTGGATTCATGCTCATCGCTTTGCCAACTTGCCCCCAAGTTAGTGCCTCTTCGATATAGAGGTTATACATCTTGCGTGCAAGCTGATACTTATTTGGGTCAAGCGCCCAGATGGCATCTGTTGCCTGTCGGTTAGCATCGTTGTTCTTCAATACTCTTCCATATGGGAGGCTATCTGAGTGCGGCCAGCCCCTTCGTGCTCTTTCAAGACGTGTAAGCTTGCCCTTCTTAACATAGAGTCCCGCAACATAGCGGTGCATCGCAGAAAATACGCCGAGGATAAACAAGTCTTCCTCGTTGTCTAGAATGTATTCACGTGTAACATCGAAGAATCTAGCCCCATGCTTTTGTAAGTGAGCAATGGCATCGGCATTCTTGGCACTGTCACGAGTCCATCTTGAAGCATCTACGACGATGATGGCATTAATCAGCTTGCTAGATACGTCACGTAGCATTTGGTCAAACATTTTTCGGACATGACCAGGAGTTGCGTGCTCTTGGCCACTACTCGTGGTGGATTAGCAAGTAATAATTCCGCCGCATTTGAAACCGATCTTTGTGTAATAGAAATAGACGGCCAATATCCCAGAGTAGTTATGGAGTTTAAAACCAGAATTACAACTCATGACATTTTGATATACAGCTCAAAAGCCAAAAAACATAAGCAGATTTATCCTTTGCTACGCTATGGACTTGTGATTGAACGAGACAACAATATCCCCGAACGTTTTTTTACACACAACGAGTCACTCGACTTCTGCGTGGCAGTAGGTAGTCTAAAAGATGACCAACATCAACTAATCCAGTTCTTCCAAGCGCTAGTAAATGATGAAATTCAAGCAGCGCAACAGATCGCAAATATCTCAAATGGTAAAACGAAGGTAAGTTCGTACAGTTTAAGACCAGAAATCAAATCAAATAATTCAAGATAAGGGTTGAATATTAAATATATACATAAAAACATTAAATTAATGACATTAACTCCTAACTCCCTCACTAATTAGGTCACTTATGGGTAGTATGTTTACGAAATCTTCCTTAACCACCTTGTATCTTTTTGTCACGACGTCAATCAGTATCTGAGCGTCAGGAATTCCAAAGTTGTTATGTCCGTAGGCTCTCAAAAATGTACCGCCCGCACGAAGAAAGTGGTCGTAGGAAATATTTAATCTTGCTGGCCCAACAGGGCTAGCCCAATATTTTCTACTACGTCGATTTTTACGGGTTCTGCCTAGAATAATTCTCCCAAGTTTCTGTAGGTCAATTTCAATAAATTTAGTACGCTTTTTCCAGAACATTTGATGGGTAGTGTTATTCATTGTGGCTAAGAAATTCAAACTGAAACCCGCATTTTGAACTGCGCTAGCACCAGTTAATCTCCACTCTAAATGTACGCATGGTGTTTTTTCTATCTTTGACAACCTCGTCGCATACATAGCAGTCTGATTGTTATGTCGGTTTGCTGAATATCTAGTGGTCTTATAATAAGCGACCTCCTTGTTTCCTCTCCATAACTCCAGTAGATGAGAACGTAACCAGTTTTCTATATTCTCTGCCTCTATCTGAGTTTTTGTGATGAAGTCCCAAGCAAGCTCTAATCTGAAGATTTTGGCTACATCTGAGTATTCATTTAGTAATTTGAATGCCAAAGGTTTTGGTTGGCTAAGATGAATTGCAAATCCGTTACGTCGATTTTCATAGCGAGCATTAGTGCAGTAGGGTCGCAAAACCTCGATTAACGACCTATCCTGATATAGCTTTTGTGAGATCCAAATGTCTGCTCGGTCTACGAACCAAATTGAGTAGCTTGGCGTTGGTATACAAATATTAGCCATGATGACCTAGGCAACCCGTGAGCCACAGGATGTTTTGTCAATTGAATTATTGGGATTACTATTTTTTGGTCGAATACTGCCGCGAAAAACGAAGGGTATAATCTGAGCATCAATAGATGCTTTAGAGTGTTCCTGTGAGCGTCTACCCGCGCGAGGTGGTTAAACGCGCGTTGGCCTTGAATGCCGCTGCGGTTATTTTTGCTCACAACCATCCATCAGGTATCGCGGAACCGAGCCAGTCGGATCGGCTGCTGACTGACGCATTGAAACAAGCGCTGCAATTGGTGGACGTGCGTGTACTTGATCACTTCGTTGTCGCGGGAGCCGGGTGTTTGTCCTTTGCGGAGAAGGGGATGCTGTAAAGTCGTGCCGCAACACCAGCCTACGGTTTACCGATGTAGCACAATTTCCAGTACAAACTTCGTGCCCAGATAAGCCAATACAAGGAAACCGAAGCCGCTCAAAGTCCAGCGTACTGCGGTGCGTCCGCGCCAGCCTTTGATGGCACGACCGAGTAGCAGTACGGCGAATACGCTCCATGAGATAAAACCGAACAAAACTTTGTGGCTGAACTGCCAGGGTTTGCCGAATATCTGTTCAGAAAATAATATCCCCGATGCCAGAGTGAGTGTTAGCAATACAAGTCCCACTCCAATGATGCGGAACAACAGTGTTTCCATGGTCAGCAGTGGAGGAAGATTTTTTAACAGGTTGGGCAGGGTTGCGTGGTGTAACCCCTTTTCAACAAAGGACATTAGTCCCGCATGTAATGCAGCGATGGTGAAAAGGCTATAGGCAAACATTGCAACGAGTACGTGTGCGTCAAACATCCATGAAGTTGGAGCTGAGAGCGCACGTGTATCGGGAAAGAATACCGGCAGCAGCACGCCAAACGCAGCCAGTGGCAACACCAGTGATAACATATTTGCCAAGTGGTAGAAAAAACGTGCGATCCAGTAAATCAGCAATGTCAGCCACAAAATCAACGAGATCGAATAAACCAAACTAAGATTAAGACTGCTGCCGACAATCAAATTGTTGTATAGCAATCCTGCCTGAAGCGCCAAGGGGATGCCAATGGCGTGCCCAAGGTTGCTGCGGTTTAGCGCCTCGGAGTTGCCAGTAACTTGTGCCCGCCAAAAGAAAAAAGCCAGCGTGCTGTAAGCGAAAAAAACAATTATTGTTGCTACGAAGTTCGACATGATGCGGGCATATGTTTTAGACTTGGCGAATTCTACACTAAAGCTGTTTTTGACAGAGCGAGAACATAACTATGTTGGACAATTTAACCCAGCGACTTTCAGGCATCGTTAAAACTCTGCGCGGACAGGCGCGTCTGACTGAAGACAACATTCAGGATACATTGCGAGAAGTACGTCTTGCCCTGCTTGAGGCCGATGTGGCTTTGCCGGTGGTCAAGGAATTTACCGCGCAAGTCAAACAGGCCGCGCTGGGAGAGGCGGTTATCGGCAGTTTGAGTCCCGGCCAGGCACTGATCGGAGTGGTGAATCGCGAACTGACCAAACTGATGGGAGAGCATAATGATGCACTCAATCTGGCAGCAGTACCTCCAGCGGTGATTTTGATGGCGGGGCTGCAAGGAGCGGGTAAGACCACCACGAGCGGCAAGCTGGCAAAATTATTGCGCGAGCAGAACAAGAAAAAAGTGTTGCTGGTAAGTTGCGATATATATCGTCCCGCTGCGATCGAGCAATTGCGCACCCTGGCGCAACAGCTAGAAGTCGATTTCTTTCCATCTGATATTTCCCAAAAGCCGCAGGATATCGCCTTGGCAGCACTCGATTTTGCCCGCAAACATCACCATGAAGTGCTGATCGTCGATACCGCCGGTCGTTTGGCCGTAGACGCGGCGATGATGGAAGAGATCAAGCAATTGCATACCGCCTTGCATCCTATTGAGACCCTGTTTGTGGTCGATGCGATGACCGGGCAGGATGCAGTGAATACTGCCAAAGCTTTCGGCGATGCGCTGCCGCTGACAGGTGTGATCCTCACCAAGTTGGATGGCGATGCGCGCGGCGGTGCGGCGCTGTCGGTGCGCCATGTAACGGGCAAGCCGATCAAATTCGTCGGCGTGAGCGAAAAGATGAACGGCCTCGAAGCGTTCTATCCCGACCGTATGGCGTCACGCGTGCTGGGCATGGGCGACGTATTGTCGCTGATCGAGGATGCTCAGCGTGGAGTTGATCATGTCGAAGCGGAAAAGCTGGCCAAGAAACTGCAAAGCGGCAAAGGTTTTGATCTGAATGACTTTAAAGCGCACATCGTGCAGATGAAAAAAATGGGCGGAGTGAGTGCCTTGATGGACAAACTTCCCGCGCAACTTTCCCAGGCGGCGGCCAATTCGAAAGTGGATGACCGTCAAATTAATCGCACCGAAGGAATCATCAATTCGATGACACCGTTTGAGCGCAGCCACCCCGAGTTAATCAAGGCATCGCGTAAACGCCGTATTGCGGCCGGTGCAGGCGTGCAAGTGATGCATGTCAATCAACTGCTCAACCAGTTTGAACAGACCCAGAAGATGATGAAGATGTTCAGCGGCAAAGGCGGCATGGCAAAAATGATGCGCGGCATGAAGGGCATGATGCCGGGCATGCGGTAATTTTTAATGACCATCAAAGCAATCATATTCGATGTTGACGGCACGTTGGCTGACACGGAAGATGCGCACCGTATTGCTTTCAATCAAGCATTTGCAGAAAACAATCTCGACTGGAATTGGGATGTTGCGCTTTACGATAAACTGCTCAAGGTGACGGGTGGCAAGGAACGCATCAAGTATTACATTGAAGGTTTTTCGTCGGGCTTCACCAAACCGGCCGACTATGACGGTTTCGTCAAGAATTTGCATATAGTGAAAACGGCGCATTACACAACCATGTTGCGTGATGGACTTATCCCGTTGCGTCCGGGTATAAAACAACTTATTACCGATGCACACCGCGCCGGAGTCAAGCTGGCTATTGCCACGACAACATCGGCGGAGAATGTCTCAGCGTTACTAGAAATCGGGCTGGGGAAAGATTGGGAAAAATATTTTGCTGCTAATGGATGTGGAGACATTGTGCCCAACAAGAAACCTGCGCCGGATATTTATAATTGGGTGCTGCACGAATTAAAGCTGAACCCGACCGAGTGCATTGCACTTGAGGACTCAAATAACGGTTTGCATTCGGCACTGGCAGCAGGGATTAAAACATATATCACTATTAATCCATATACATGCAAACAAGATTTTACCGGAGCCGCAGAGGTATTTGATGACTTGGGAGACTTGCCGCATTTCTACCGAAGCTTAGGTGTAAAATATGATAAATAAAGGATCGCATCTGACAATGATATTGTTTAAAAATATTGAAATTTGCACTGGCGTTAACTAAAAATATGGCTGATATGCCAAGATGAGAGAGCAAGATATTAACGACGAACGCTTGGAGCTCGCTTTGGAGGCGGCGGGGCTCGTTCTATGGGAAAACAATCTCGTTACCGGCGAAGTCTCGCGCAAGGCAGTAAGAACTTTTTCCGAACTCGGTTATAGCCAAGCGGAAGCTTCCTGTTACGGGGATGATATTTTTGCAATTATTCATCCCGATGATATTCCGGTAGTCAAAGCTGCCATCAATAATCATTTGTCCAATATTGCAGAGCAATATCGGTGCGAATTCAGGCTGCGCGCAAAGAACGGTGCATGGGTCTGGTATGCCAACTATGGCAGAATCATGGATCGGGATGGTATCAATGCCGGTCATCGCTTTCTCGGTGTGACTTTCAATATTGATGACAGAAAACGAAAAGAAGTCGACTCCGCGCTTCTCAATCGAGCGCTCACACTTTTGAGTAAATCAGGCTCGGGGCAAATACGAGCGAAAAGCGAACAAGAGTTACTTACCGAAATCTGCCAATTGGCTGTTGAAACAGGTGGTTATTTGATGGCTTGGGTGGCTTTTGCCGAAAATGATGCGGCCAAAACTATTCGTCCTGTTGCACAATCGGGATATGAAGATGGATATCTTGAAAATATAAATGCCACCTGGGCGGATACCGAGCGGGGACAGGGGCCAACCGGAACGGCAATTCGAACCGGAGTAACAGTAGTATCGCAGGATATCCAAACCAATCCGAAAATGGCTCCCTGGCGGGATGCTGCTATCAAGCGCGGTTATCAGTCCAATGTGTCACTCCCCCTTGTGGTGAACAATCGGGTAATCGGCGCATTAACGATATATTCGATTAAAGCTTCTGCATTCAGTGCGGAAGAAGTGCAATTGCTGGAGGAACTTGCCAGTGACCTTTCTTATGGCATCCAGACGCTGCGTTCGCGTAAAACATACGAAGCAACACTGTTACGCAGCAAGCAAATAATTGATACCTCAATAGATGGATTCTGGTTGATGGACATGCAAGGAAATCTGCTTGACGTCAATCAGGCCTATTCCAAGTTGACAGGTTATAGTGTTGATGAGTTGCAGAGCATGCATCTCGTTCAACTTGATGCCCATGGTAATCCGGAAAAATTGAAGGCTCACTTGGCGGAAATTATTTCTCGCGGTAATTTGTCTTTCGAAGCGCAACATCGACATAAAAACGGAAAACTTATTAATATTGATGTTTCTGCAACTTTTCTTCGTGAGGAAAATGAATTTGTTGTGTTCTGCAGGGATATTACTGAGCGTAAATTCGCCGAGGAGAATTTACGCGAAAGTAAGGAGAAATATCATTCTGTTTTTCAAAATTCTCCCGCGGGTATTTTTCTTGCAACTTATGAAGGGCGCTTTCTGACGGTCAATCCGGCATTCGCAAGCATGCTGAACTACAACTCGCCAGAGGAATTGGTCGAGCAAATTACTGATATAAATACGCAGATATATTGCGATTCCAATAAACGCGCTACGTTAATTTCCGCGATGCTGAAAAGTGGTGGATGGAGCTACATCGAAGCTGATTTTTATCGCAAAGATGGCGGCATTATTAACGTCAGTATCAAGGGGCGCAAAGTTCTGAATTCAGACGGAACAGTCGCATATTTTGAAGGTTTTATTGAGGATATTACAGACCGCAAGCAGCACGAGGCCAATCTGAGCAGGATCGCCCATTTCGATGCGTTGACGGGCATTCCCAACAGGGTATTGCTGGCTGATCGTATGAAGCAGGCTATTTCGCAGACTTCCCGCGAACAAAATATGATGGCGATTTGCTATCTTGATCTTGATGGTTTTAAAGCTATTAATGATACCTTGGGGCATGCCGCAGGAGATAGGGTATTGATAGAAGTTGCCAATCGCATTGGCAATGCTATACGTGGTGGAGATACGGTCGCTCGTTTGGGCGGTGATGAGTTTGTGGTTCTTTTACTAGGGCAAAAGAAGGGTGCAGAGTGTGTGGCGACACTTAAACGCCTGCTTGAAGCGATCTCTAAACCGATTACCGTTAAAGACAAAGCTGTTTCGGTAAGCGCTAGTATAGGTGTCAGTATTTATCCTCTGGACGAAGAAGATCCGGATACCTTGTTGCGTCATGCTGATCAGGCTATGTATATAGCCAAGCAAACAGGAAAAAATCGCTTTTACATTTACGATCTGGAGCTGGACAAGCGCGCACGCGATCAAAGTGCATTTTTAACGAGCTTTCGTCATGCCTTGGAGAACGACCAATTCGAACTGCACTACCAGCCCAAAATTAATCTGCTAACCCGAGAGCTTGTTGGGGCTGAAGCGTTGATTCGCTGGAAACATCCGGAGCTTGGCTTGCTATTACCTGCGGATTTTATTCGCCAAATTGAGAACACAGAGCTTGATATTGAATTGGGCGAATGGGTGATTGCTAGTGTGCTTGAGCAAATGCATCAATGGCGAAACGAAGAGTTAAATATTGAAGTCAGTATCAATATCTCCGGCTTTCACTTGGAATCAGTGGGTTTTGTGGAAAACCTCCAGCAGCAACTTTCAATGTATCCCGAAATCCCGAACGGAAAGCTTCAGATCGAAGTATTGGAAACGGTGGCGCTTAAAGATATCGGTGCCGTCAGTGGAATTATTTCATCATGCCGTAAATTGGGCATCGGGTTCGCGTTGGATGATTTTGGAACAGGCTATTCTTCGCTTTCATATCTAAGCAGTTTGCCGGTTGATACGCTTAAGATAGACCAGTCCTTTGTGCGGGACATGTTGGTTGATAAAGGTGACTTGGCTATTGTTCAGGGTATTATTGCGTTGGCGAGGGCATTTGAACGTCGAACAGTAGCTGAGGGAATAGAGACGGAAGAACAAAACCTGACATTGCTTAATATGGGGTGTGAACTGGGACAGGGTTATGGGATAGCGCGACCGATGTTGGCTTCTGAGTTGGTTTATTGGCAAGCTAAACGTACTTCGATTAATAAAAAATATCTGAAAGGTGTCGCATGAACTCTCCAAAAGAAATTAAGAAAATGATTGAGAGGCTTGAGTCTCTTCCACCAATTCCGAGCATTGCGCAAAAGATACTGGCGCTAAAAATCAGTACCGATGCAGGAGAAAGCGAGCTATTCGGCCTGATTGAAAAAGATCCCACGCTCATGTCCAAGATCATCGGACTGGCAAATTCACCACTATATGCCACGGGTCGAACCATTCTGACCTTGCATGATGCCGAGGTGTTGCTTGGTAGCAAGCGAGTCAAAATGATTGCACTGGGTTTTGCCATGATGTCATCTATATCAAAGCACTCGAAAGGGCTGCTGAATATGGATGGTTTATGGAAACACAGTTTGCTCATTGCCTTTGCTATGGATACGTTGGCCAAGTATATGCCGGCTGATCAGCGTCCGGCAGAAGACGAAATTTATTTGGCGGGGTTGTTGCATGATATTGGGTTTCTTGTATTGAACCATATTGATACTCACCTCTGTGATCAATTGTGTCAGCGCATAACTGCACAACCGGAACGGACGGTAGAAGAAATTGAGGCGGAAATGTTAGACATGAATCATTGTGAACTGGGGGCTGAACTTGCCCGTCACTGGGGCTTGCCGGATACTATTGTTGCTGTGCTACGCTACCACCATGCGCCAAACGAAAATTCAAGTACAATCCAACAACCGCTGATTGCCCTTGCGTATTTGGCGGCAAAATTACTGCCCACTTTTAATATTAATGAGTCAGCCCCAACAGATATTACCACCGAAGACTGGACATTATTGGGCATTGATCCGCAACTGACCGACCAAATAAAAACCAAACTAAAAATGTACACTGAGCAAGCGGACTAAATCATCCGGCTTATATGAGCAACGGGTCGTCCCCCCGTTTATTTCAGTCTAGCACTTTCCATAGCAGTTTCGTCGCCAGCGCAAGTAACAGTACGGCAAACAATTTACGCATCAACGTGACATTGATGCGATGTGCATTTTTTGCGCCGATGGGTGCAGTGAAAATGCTAACGAATGCACAACTCAACATTGCGGGCAGATATACGTAACCCAAGCAGGGGGATGGCAAATCTGTGGCGTGCATGCCAGTAAGGATGTAGCCCAATGTGCCCCCAACAGCGATGGGAAAGCCGATGGCCGAGGCAGTGCCAATAGCGTTGCGTATCGGCACATTGCACCAGATGAGAAAAGGAACCGTCAACGTGCCTCCACCGACGGACACCAATGTGCTAATCCATCCGGTGATTGCTCCCATCAGCGTCATGCCGGTAATACCGGGCAATTGGCGGGTAGCGTGAGGGCTGACGTTGAGCAGAATTTGTATCGCTGCAAAATACATAAACAAGGCAAAAAATATCGTCAGAAAATGCGGTGAGATACTGGCTGCGACCAACGAGCCGATAGCTGTGCCGAGCAGTATGCCGGGACTGATGCTGAACACGACGCGCCAAATTACAGCGTTATGCTGGTGGTGCTTGCGCGTGCTGGCGATAGAGGTAAATATAATGACAGCCATTGCGCTGCCCAGGGCCAAATGCATGGTGTGCTCAGCAGGAAAGTGTTGCGCCTCGAATAACATCAGCAAGATGGGAACCAGCACCGTGCCACCGCCGATACCAAACATGCCGCCGAGAAATCCGGCAACAGCACCAAGTAGCAGATAAGCGAAAAACCATTCCATTATTTAACTTCCCAGAATCAATTAATTTTTCACCAACTGGGACGTAATGAACTTCCACTCAGCCGGATCAAGCGGGGTGATAGAAAGCCGGTTGCCGCGTTGCAAAGTGCGCATCCCGGCCAACTCCGGATGGCGGCGCAATTCGTCGAGCGGAATAAGCGCAATTATTTTTACCAGTTGCACATCAACATTAAACCAGCGAGGTTGTTCCTGTGTAGCCTTGGGGTCGAAATACTTACTTTTCGGGTTAAATTGGGTGCTGTCTGGATAGGCGAGTGCGCAGACTTTCGCAATGCCTGCGATACCCGGCTGTTTGCAATTGGAATGGTAAAACAGCACGCCATCATCGATGTTCATTTGATTGCGCATGAAATTTCGTGCTTGATAATTTCGCACCCCATACCATGCGACGGTTTGACCCGGCATTGCCGCGAGGTCGTCTATGCTGCAATCAGAAGGTTCGGATTTCATCAGCCAGTAACGCATGACTTAACACTCACAAATAAAAAATGCGACCCTCGCGGATCGCACTGGAATAAAAGTCCCCGCCTGTGCCGTTGACTCAATGTCTTGAACCTGGGTTCAAGTTGGTCGGTTCCCGGTTACATCAGGTGCATCCGCGAGGGACGCTCACAACAGTAACTTGAATGGGGCGCAACCTAAGCGTTAGCTCATTGGTTCAAAGAATTATGAGTCTGACGAACACCGCAGGGACAACTCAAACCGATTAGAACAACTTATTTTGATCTGCCAAAGCCTCGTCAATAGTTGCCTGCATGGATTCCATTCTACGCTTATAGTCACCCATGTCAAAACCTCCGCCAAGTTTGGTGGTGAGCAACTCATGAGCAATATTGAGAGCAGCCATAATAGCGATTCTTTCTACCGATGTGATCTTGCCCGCATCACGAATTTCACGCATTTTTTTGTCGAGATATGTAACTGCTTCAAGCAGTTCCGCTTTTTCATCATCAGGACATGCAACGCGGAATTCACTGTCAAGTATCTTCACATCCAATGCATTTGCTTTTTTACTACTCATATTTGCTCATCAGGAAGTTTTGCCAGAATATTTTCCAAGCGGTATTTGGCATTGTTGATCTTGTCATCACTTTGGCGGGCATGACTAAGCGCCTCGGCAAGGTCTTGGCGAAGTTGATGGTTCTCGGCGCGGATGCGCTTGGTCTGCGCCACCAATTGAGCGAGTTTGTTCTCTAATATGTTCAGTTCACCTAGCATAGTCTGCACTATAGTTTAAAAAACCCTATTTAGTCAAACGGTAACAAAGGATTGTGCAAGTATTTTGGCGGACAGGGGCGGCATCTGAGATTTGTTACTAGGTTATTCAATTTAAACAGCTGGTTTAAACCATGAAAGTTTCTTTCAAAGACTGACCACTCCGCCGACTAGGATCAGCGTAGGGGCGTGTAGTTGTGCAACTTCCTGTTTTTGGGCAGAGTGCCGAGCGTGCCGATTGATACGAGCTGCTTTTGGGGTGTACCCAGTATCGATTGGGTGGTTGCCACGCTGGTCGAGATATGGAATAGCTTCGCTTTGAGGAGACATATCTAATGGCTCAATAAATAGTGTCGCAAAAATCAGATTGCAGTTTGCATGTAACGGTAAGAAGGCATTGCGCGGCGACTTTGCCGCCTTCCTCGATTAGGTTTTTATTCCTCTACGATTGAGGAAAATCGGTAAAGAATTCGATGTCATTTCGGTTCGCGATGTTTGTGTCAAATCAACTATGTTAATATACGACCTCTTGAGGTGTCGGACGCGCATATGCCGTCCGGTTAAACGGGAAACAGGTTTGAAACCTGTGCTGCCCCCGCAACGGTAAGTGAGTGCGGATTTGCCAATATACCACTGTGAGTGATCATGGGAAGGCGGCAGATCAAGACTTACGAGCCCGGAGACCGGCCTTGAGTATAGCCAGGAAATGCTGCGGGCGGCGCATGGGTGGTAGAGCAATTAGCCATTCAGGTTAGCCTGCACTTCCTCCTTGTGATCTGTCTTTGCGACATTTCCTGAATTTGAATATTCCAACGGGGAACCTTGGAACTAACTCAGGAAAATCTTAATGAAAAACAGAAACAAAATTTTTGCACCCATGTTGTGTGCGGTATTTTCTATGGCGCATGCGGCGACAGATGTCCCCCTCGAAATAACTGTAGTGACCGGCACGCGGATTGAGCAACCGCTCAATCAATCTTTATCCAGCACTACCGTGCTGACCGCGCAGGATATCAACAATTCACAGGCTCCCGATGTGCCGACTATTCTACGCAATATGGCGGGAGTAGAAGTTTCGCAGAATGGAGGAATGGGTAAATCATCAAGTCTGTTTTTGCGAGGCGCTGACAGCACAAATGTATTGGTATTGGTTGACGGCGTGCGCGTCAATTCTGCTACTACCGGGATGACCTCATTGGATCAGATAATGTTGGATCAGGTAGATCATATAGAAGTAGTGCGCGGCAATGTCAGTAGCCTGTATGGCTCCGAAGCGATCGGCGGGGTGATTCAGATATTTACCAAGCATGGGGCAGGCGCGCCTACCATGAATATTAGCGCAGGTATGGGGAATCAAGGTACGCAGCGTTTATCCACAGGTGTGGGCGGGGCTACGGAGGCGGTAGATTTTAATGTGCAGATTTCAGCATTTAAAACTGACGGTGTTCCGGCTTTAAACTCCGCGTTAGTGCCTAACACCAACCCTAATCCGGATGGCTATAGAAACAACAGCGTATCCGCCAACTTGGGGCATACATTCAATTCCGATCATCGCGTTTCGGCTTCGGTGTTTGGTAGCGACGGCAACAACCAGTACAACAGTCAGTTTAATGCGGCTCCGACTGATACCAATACCAATCGCGAACAAATATGGAAGCTTTCATTGGCTTCGGATGATCAGATTAGTGAGGTTTGGCACAGCAAGCTGCAATTGGCAAATGGAGTGGATCAATATCGGGACTATTTAAATGGAGTTCCTACTTCAGGTGGCTCACTTTATCAGACAAGCAGCAATCAATTGACTTGGCAAAATTCACTCCATCTGAACGACAGCAAGCAATTTTTATTGGGGGCAGACGCATTGCAACAGAATGTTTCCAGTGACATCAATCCCGGCTACGCGCAGAACACGCGCCAAGTGAATAGTCTGTTTGCAGGTTACACGGGGCACTATGGAGCGAGCCAAGTGCAGTTTAATGCGCGGCAGGATAATAACTCCCAGTACGGTACGGCTAATACGGGTTTAGTAGGCTATGGCTATGCATTTACGGATACATGGCGTGCGACCACCAGCTACAGCACAGCGTTTAGGGCTCCCACCTTCAACGAATTGTATTATCCGAGTTTCGGCAATTCTGCGCTCAAACCGGAGCAGTCGCAAAATATCGAGGCGGGAGTCCATTATTCAGTGAAAAGCGGACAGCAATTTGATGCGGTATATTTTGACAACCGGATAAGCAACCTGATCAATACGGTGCTGGTTGACCCGGTAAATTTTGTATACCAAGCCCAAAACGTTGGTCTGGCACGCATCAACGGAGTCGAGCTTGGTTATGCGGGACGGTTTGGCGATACCGGCGTAAAGACGGCAGTGACTTCGCAAAACCCGCGCGATGATATTACCGGGGTGCAACTTGATCGGCGCGCTAGGCTGCATAGTAGCGCCGGTGTAACACAACAGTTTGGCGTATGGCAGCTAGGTGGCGAGTGGTTGTACAGCGGAACACGACCTGATAATACCAGCGCCAATACCTTGGACGCGTACAATGTATTCAATTTGACAGCCAGTTATGCGATCAACAAGCAAACAAAACTGTCATTGCGTGCGGACAATCTGACCAACCAGAACGATAGCAACGCATACGGCTATA
>Ga0364893_10209_pt1 | contig 34959 bp, 37 predicted proteins | sample ExccelJu500001D3_FD_206943 | JGI IMG/M metagenome (GOLD analysis project Ga0364893, IMG submission 206943) | Enriched cells from Trout Bog Lake Hypolimnion, Wisconsin, USA - BchlTB.July16.5000.01.D3 | ecosystem: Environmental > Aquatic > Freshwater > Lake > Hypolimnion/Profundal zone | place: USA...
ACCTTGGTCGGGATTTATAAAACGTATCTCAATCGAACTCATCCTTTCTTATCAAACAACTTCAACTCAACAACTGGATTTGCCTTGACCGTCTTCAAAAATGGATCATCACCCTGACTCCATGCTTGATTAGATACCCGTCTCACATTCACCTCTCGAAGTAATAATTGCCCTGCCCGTTGTGCTGCTCCATCTAACTGATCGAGATCCGCTGTACCAACGATGAGCAAATCAACATCTTCAGGAATCGGTCCAGATTGCCCTTGATATCGAGCGGCCCAAGATCCAAAAATATATGCGAAGTCGATTCCTTCAATTCCCGAAAACTCCCGGTTGAGGACAGGAAGTGGACCGTATGTAACTGTGAGTAAGTCGGCGAGAGGTTTAAAAATTATGCTCTCTTCGTTCGCTGAGATTTTGTTGCTGCGTCCATCCGTTTTGCTAACTACATATCCGTTCGCGCTCAATCGACTGGCCTCTTGAGATAGTCCTGGCCGGGAGACTCCAATCCGCAGAGCCGCCTCTGTAATAGAGAAGGACTTTCCAGGATTGAGGTAGAGAAGCGCCAAAAGATCTCCCTGGGTTCGAGAGCGTAGGAGCGGAAGAAGCGTGTTATCGTTCATAAGTCTTACTATATCGTAAGAGTTGTGGACGATTGTAGACACCTCCGACGCTCCCCCATAGGTTTCACTAATGCGGATTCTGATTCTCGGTGGAACTTCCTTCGTCGGCCACGCCCTCACCATCGCCGCAACTTCTCGCGGCCATGAGGTCACGACCTTCACCCGCTCTTCAACCCCACCTGGTGCTGTCGAAGGAATCGTCGAAACAATCTTCGGCGACAGAACCAAAAAAGGCGCATATGACTTCGCTGCGGGGCGTCAGTGGGATGTTGTTATTGATACCTGGTTCGGTGCACCAAAGGTTGTGCACGAGAGTGCAACGCAACTCAAAGCTCACGCCCCCTATTACGCCTACGTATCTACCTGCTCAGTTTATGATGGTGATCCACTTCCCTATGGAGTAAATGAAAACTCACCAACGGTAGCCGCTGATCCATTGGCCGATTCCACAAACTATCCCGCCGATAAACGTGGTGCTGAGCTTGCAATACTCGAGGCATACGGAGCAGACGCTTCACTGATCGCCCGCCCCGGATTGATTCTTGGTCAACGCGAGTGGCCAGCCAGATTAAGTTGGTGGCTACGACATATTGCCGAAGGTGGCGAAATCTTGGCGCCAGGTCCACAAGACCTTGCGATTCAATATATAGATGCTCGCGACTTAGCTAACTGGATCATTGAATCCATCGAGAAGCACCTCACTGGAACTTTCAATACTCTCTCACCCGTTGCACATTGCACCATGTCGCAACTCCTCGAAGAATGCAAAACAGTTACAAATTCAGAAGCAAACTTCACCTGGATTCCTGCCGATTTCTTACAAGAACAGGGCGTCGAGCCTTGGAACGAAATACCTATTTGGATGACACCAGATCGCTATTACTTCTATCAATTTGATACATCAAAGGCTCAAGCCGCGGGGCTGAAGAGCCGCCCCTACACCGAAACAATTGCAGATACCTGGAACAGTCTCTTAACCGAACCACAAGCTGAATTACCTGGTGGTCGAGTCCCACCTGGAATCGATCGCGATAAAGAAATTAAAGTTCTCGCGGCATGGGCCGAAGGTTTTTACTAATATTTCAAATACGAAAGGCCCGCCGCAGCAACGACGAGCCCCATTCGTAACACACTTACTTCCCGTAAGCAGGTGAGTCGGGGTTTACGCCCCGATTCACTTGGAAAAATTACCACAAAAATACCCCCGGCAATTAAACCGAGGGTATTTTTCTTACTTCTTACTCAGCGACGGATCATGAACATCCAGATGTATTGCCGCAACCTTCGCAGACGAAGCAGGAACCAGCCACGCTCATCTTCTCGAAGAGCTCCATTGAGGAACCGACTCCGGCGAGGCCGTTATCTACTGGCTTTGCCTCGATCTTTACTTCAGCTACTGGCTTACTTGCAACCGCAGGCGCTGCCACAGGAGCAGCTTCTGCTTTTGGGGCTGCAGGCTCATCCTGGGTGTATTCACCTGACTCCAAAGCGCGAGCGCGCTCTGATGCGGTGTACAAGCCCATTGCAGAGCGAGTTTCGAACGGTAGGTAATCCAGTGCCAAGCGACGGAAGATGTAATCCATCATCGACTGTGCGATGCGGATATCTGCATCATCTGTCATACCAGCTGGCTCAAAGCGCAGGTTGGTGAACTTTTCGACGAAGGTTTCAAGTGGCACGCCATATTGCAGACCGATCGATACCGCGATCGAGAAGGCATCCATCACACCAGCAAGAGTTGAACCTTGCTTTCCGAGCTTGAGGAATACCTCACCGAGTGCGCCATCAGCGTATGCACCAGCGGTCATGTAACCCTCGGCGCCTCCTACAGAGAACGATGTTGTCATTGATGGACGTGACTTAGGTAGACGCTTACGAGTCGCTACAGCAGGACCAGCAACAGCAGAAGACTTGTTTGCATCTTCGCCCTTGTTATCGCCCTTACCTGTTGAAAGTGGTTGACCCACCTTGCAGTTGTCGCGGTAGACAGCAAGTGCCTTAAGTCCAAGCTTCCAGCCTTGGTAGTAGACCTCTTCGATCTCTTCTACGGTGGCATCAGATGGCAGGTTGACGGTCTTTGAGATCGCACCTGACAAGAATGGTTGGCAAGCAGCCATCATGTGAACGTGGCCCATTGCGCTGATCGAGCGGATACCCATTGCGCAATCGAAGATGTCGTAGTGCTCTGGCTTGAGGCCAGGAGCATCAACAACGTGACCGTTTGCTGCGATGTATTCAACGATCGCCTCTATGGTCTCCTCGGTGTAACCAAGCTTGCGAAGTGCCATTGGAATGGTCTGGTTAACGATCTGCATTGAACCGCCACCGACGAGCTTCTTGAACTTAACGAGTGCAAGATCTGGCTCGATACCTGTGGTGTCGCAATCCATCATCAAACCGATGGTGCCGGTTGGAGCAAGAACAGATGCCTGGGCGTTCCGCCAGCCGTTCTTGGCACCGATCTCGAGGCACTTTGCCCACTCTTGGTTAGCAACCTGCCAGACATCTGCATCCAAGGTGGTTACAGAGCGAGCGCTAGAAGATGCATTGGTGTGCTTCTGCATAACGCGAGTGTGTGCCTGTGCGTTGCGAGCAAAACCAGCATAAGGACCAACTATCCCAGCGAGTTCTGCAGAACGACGGTATGAGGTACCAGTCATGAGTGAGGTGATCGCACCAGCGAGTTGGCGTCCGCCATCTGAATCGTAGGCAAGGCCAGATGCCATCAAGAGAGCACCGAGGTTGGCATAGCCAATACCTAGCTGGCGATAGTCACGAGTTGTGACTCCGATTGGCTCGGTTGGGAAGTCAGCGAAGCAGATGGAGATATCCATAGCGGTGATGATGAGTTCGACTGCCTTAACAAATGTCTTTGCATCGAATGAACCATTGCTCTGCAAGAACTTGAGCAAGTTAAGTGATGCCAAGTTACATGATGAGTTGTCGAGTGACATGTACTCAGAGCAAGGGTTCGAGGCGTTAATGCGACCGGTCTCTGGATTGGTGTGCCAATCGTTGATGGTGTCGTCATATTGAATTCCTGGGTCAGCACATGCCCATGCAGCTTCTGCCATCTGACGGAACAACTTGCGAGCTTCGATCGTTTCGATAACTTCGCCAGTAGAGCGAGCAACGAGTCCGAAATCTTCGTTGTTCTCATATGCGCGCATGAACTTGTCAGATACACGAACTGAGTTGTTTGCGTTCTGATATTGAACAGAGATGATGTCCTTACCACCCAAGTCCATATCAAAGCCAGCATCACGCAGCGCGCGGATCTTGTCCTCTTCGCGAACCTTGGTCTCGATGAACTCTTCGATATCTGGGTGATCAACATCGAGCACAACCATCTTTGCAGCGCGACGTGTTGCGCCACCTGACTTGATGGTTCCTGCTGATGCATCTGCGCCACGCATAAATGAAACTGGGCCAGAGGCGGTTCCACCTGACTTGAGGAGTTCCTTGGATGAACGGATGCGAGACAAGTTAAGTCCTGCTCCAGATCCACCCTTGAAGATCATTCCCTCTTCGCGATACCAGTTGAGGATTGAATCCATGGTGTCATCAACTGACAAGATAAAGCAGGCGCTTACTTGTTGTGGCGCTGCAGTACCAACGTTGAACCAGACTGGTGAGTTAAACGAGAAGACTTGGTGCAAGAGCATCCAGGTAAGTTCATGTTCAAAGACTTCTGCATCAGCATCAGTTGCGAAGTATCCGAACTCTTTACCAGCCTTTACATATGTAAGAACGACGCGATCAATAACTTGTTTGAGTGACCACTCGCGGTTGTCGTACCCCACGGCACCGCGGAAATATTTGGTTGTAACGATGGTCGATGCGTTGACTGACCAGAAGTCTGGGTACTCAACGCCCTTTTGTTCGAAGATAACCTCTCCGGACTTCCAGTTGGTCTGAACGACATCACGATGTTGCCACGTGACCTCGTCATAGGGGTGAACGCCCTCAGTGGTGTAGATGCGTTCGATGGTTAAACCCTTACCCAAAGTCTTCTTTGAATCTGTGCCTTTGGATGGGCGATCGACGATAGACATGTGTATTGCTCCTTATTTAGATGCTGATGAAAGTGGTGCGTCGTTTGTGGTGCCAGCTGGGGTAGCTGTGTCGGGCGTGTTGCGAGTTAGTGCATTGATATTTGTACTGCTATTTGAAGGCGCAGCGCGCAGCAATGCGATTTCGCCTTCGAAATCCTCAAGTGAGGAAAAGTTGCGATAGACCGATGCATAACGAAGGTAGGCAACCTCATCGAGTTCACGAAGTGGAGCAAGGATTGCCATTCCCACTTCTTGTGCTTCTACTTCTGCTTGTCCATCGGCGCGAAGAGCTTCTTCAACTCGTTGGGCTAGAAGTGCGAAATCATCATCATTGACCGGACGACCCTGACAGGCCTTGCGGACACCGTTGATGACTTTTTCGCGGCTAAATGGTTCGGTCGCACCTGAACGCTTGACGATCAGAAGGACTGAGGTCTCAGATGTTGTGAAGCGACGACCACATGATGTGCACTCGCGACGACGGCGAATGAGGGTGCCTTCTTCTGCAGGACGCGAATCAACGACTCTAGAGTCGTCGTGGCGGCAGAATGGGCAGATCATGTGAATTGCTCCTTAATTAGTACTTAAAACTTGCTGATATCGGGTTTTTCAGGTCCTTGGGGAGGAGAACCATGAAGTTACTGTGAGGCGCTGACATTAGTGGAAAACCACAAGTTATGGAACATAAATCGCGGTCAACCCCTATATGTTGTGCCAACCGTACACCCGTACTTTAGGGTTTGCAGGGTCAGTATGGGCGTGTCGCAGCAATTTCCCAGAAAAGTTCATCTTGGCACGATAGAGAGCCTATTTCCAGACTAACTATCTAAAGCAAACCTAACACAACCAATTCGAGCTACTTCGCCCCCGTTGCGACCGACTGATTCTCCAGGATCGCCCACTCTGAATCGCTAAACAATCGCGATCTAATTAAGAAGCGTTTTCCCTCTGGGGACTCCAAACTAAATCCACCACCACGCCCATCAACCACATCAACAGTGAGATGCGTATGTTTCCAATATTCAAATTGCGATGCTGACATCCAAAAATCAATCGGCTCTGCAATTCCATCAACAATCAAAATTTGCAAAAGCACATCTTGTCCCCCGGTGCGAAACTCACCAGCTGGATAACACATGGGTGAAGACCCGTCGCAGCAACCACCTGATTGATGAAACATCAGTGGTCCATGAATCTCGCGAAGTTTGCGCAGCAATGTAGCTGCGCTCTCCGTGAAATCCACCCGCGACGGGACTTCCATTAATACCCCCTAATTCATTTACAACATGAGAAAGAAACTGAACTAATTCTTAACCGCCGGCTTAGAAGAATCCAAGCTTGTTTGGTGAATAAGAAACTAGCAGGTTCTTGGTCTGTTGGTAATGGTCGAGCATCATCTTGTGATTCTCGCGGCCAATACCTGATGCCTTGTAACCACCGAACGCGGCTCCGGCTGGATATGCGTGATAGCAGTTAGTCCAGACACGACCAGCTTTGATCTCACGTCCTGCGCGATAGGCAGTATTCATCTCGCGAGTCCATACGCCAGCTCCAAGTCCATACAAGGTGTCGTTCGCAATTTCCATAGCGTTATCAAAACCATCGAACTTAGTCACTGATACAACTGGTCCGAAGATCTCTTCTTGGAAGATACGCATCTTGTTATTACCTTCGAAGATTGTTGGGGTCACATAGAAGCCACCTGACAACTCTCCGCCGAGGTCAGCTTGCGTGCCGCCAGTAATGACCTTTGCACCTTCTGCCTTACCGATTTCGATGTAGGACAAGATCTTCTCTAGTTGATCATTGGATGCCTGGGCACCGATCATCGTCGAAAGATCAAGCGGATGGCCTTGTTTAATAGCCTTTGTACGGGCTGTTACATCACCCAAGAACTTGTCGTAGATGCCAGCTTCGATAAGCCCGCGTGAAGGACAGGTACATACTTCGCCTTGGTTCAAAGCAAAGAGTGTGAAGCCTTCGAGCGCCTTGTCGTAGAAAGCATCATCATGTGCAGCCACATCGTTAAAGAAGATGTTTGGTGACTTTCCACCAAGTTCGAGTGTGACTGGGATGATGTTTTCCGATGCATATTGCATGATCAAACGACCAGTGGTTGTCTCACCAGTAAATGCGATCTTGGCAATACGTGGTGATGATGCAAGTGGCTTACCTGCTTCGACACCAAAACCGTTGACGATGTTTAGAACACCATCTGGAAGCAGATCATGAATCAAATCGAGCAAGAACATGATCGATGCCGGTGTCTGCTCTGCTGGCTTGAGAACGACGCAGTTACCTGCAGCGAGCGCAGGTGCAAGCTTCCACACAGCCATCAAAATTGGGAAGTTCCAAGGAATGATCTGACCGACAACTCCTAGAGGCTCGTGGAAGTGGTAGGCAACAGTGTCATCATCCAATTCACCCAGTGATCCTTCTTGTGCGCGGATTGCTCCAGCGAAATATCTGAAGTGATCGATCGCTAGTGGAATATCAGCATTAATAGTTTCGCGAATTGGCTTTCCGTTATCCCATGTTTCAGCAACGGCGATCGCCTCAAGATTTTGTTCCATGCGATCGGCAATCTTGTTCAAAATGATTGCGCGAGCAGTTGCAGATGTCTTGCCCCATGCCTTGGCAGCCTTATGTGCTGCATCAAGAGCCAAATCAATATCTGCGGCATTTCCGCGTGCGACTTCACAAAATACTTTTCCTGTTACGGGAGTTACATTTTCGAAATATTGCCCAGATGTTGGGGCAACGTATTTGCCACCGATCCAGTGGTCATATCTGCTCTTAAAGACAGCTTTGCTTCCCGGTAATCCCGGGGCAACGTAATCGGTCATCTTCTCTCCTTTGAGTGCGGCCCCATTGCCGCGTTCGAAGGAGGCTACGCTCTAGACAGATTATTTGGAATAGCGCTCCATCGGGCTAGCACTCAGCCCTTCATGAACATCCCCTGAACCACTTGGTGACCTTACGTACTCAGCAACTCCGCCCCCGGCACTCGCTTTGCAAGCTTCTCATCGAAGGTCAGAAGAGTCAGATTCTTCTCGATTGCCGTTGCTGCAATTAGCGCATCTGGCAGTTTGATCTTCGAAGATGCGCGTAACTCTGCAGCCTTTGTTGCAATCGATATTGAAACATCAATAATTTCATCAACGAGTTTCTTAATTCCGTCAGACATCGCCGGGTAATTATTCTTTTCAAAGGGATAAACAAGAGATTCGGAATAAGTTACAACAGAAATCCTTAATGGTTCCCTATTATGAAGTAGGCGTTTTATAATGCTTTTATGATGAGCATCTTCAACATTCATAACTGCAAGAAGCGCATCCGAATCCAGAATTAGTCCGGCCATGCATCGGCGCGTTCTGCTGCAAAGTCATACCCGTCATAAAATCCACCCAAGCTGGCAACCCACTCCAGAAGATCGAGCGGCTTTTTTGTAATCACGATCTTCTTCTCTTCAACGCTAAAAACTATTTCATCCCCCACCTTGAACCCCGCTTCTCGCATCACATCGACTGGAATCGTCACCTGATGCTTGGAACTTAGCCGAGAGGAATTGGTCCGACCCTTGCGGGTCGCGCGCTCTGTGGACGTGCCAGCGCCAGTCTCTTTAACCTTTACCTTATCGTCCATAAGCAAAGGCTAACACGTCTAACTACTTCTTAGACGGAACCCACAAGCGGTCCCCCGCTGCCAAATCAGTGCTTGCTAGTTGGTTGGCATCGACGATCTCTTGCTCTACATCTGTGACAGATCCGCTGCCAGCAACCATAGAAGCAAGGGACCACAAGGTTTCGCCGGGCGCAACAACAACCTGGACATAACCCATCGAAGCCGGCGTTGACGGAACGCCTTTCTCGGATGCATTACCAACTGCGCTAAAACCAGCGCCAATTACTATTAATAGAGATGCGACTGCGGTGCCACGAACTACATTGCGACCACGTGCGGTTAATTTGATAGCCATTGGGGAAGCTCCTTCACTTGCTTAAACGGTATTCGAGGGGATTCGAACACCTGTTCTAAAAGGAACAATACATTCCCCCACCGACATTGGCAAGAAAATTTCGAACACTTGTTCGACTTTTTTCACCCTTTGCCCTACCCTTAATCCATGAGCACAAAAGATGACGCCATAGGCGTAAAGAAGGCCCCTGCAACCATCTCCGAGCTGCCAGATGGCCCGGCCGATGACAATGGCCTCACCACCCGCCAGCAGTTGATCCTGGATGTAATCAAAAAGGCGATCGAAACCAACGGCTATCCACCTTCAATGCGTGAGATCGGCCAAGCAGCTGGCCTCGCCTCCCCCGCCTCCGTTAAGTATCAGATCGAAGCCCTCGTTGAAAAAGGCTTTATCCGCAAGGACGCCTCGAAGGGTCGTGCTTTTGAAATCACCGATCCCAACGATGCCGACTCCATTAAGCCTGAAAAGACCGTCAACATCCCACTAGTGGGCCGTATCGCCGCCGGTGGTCCAATCCTTGCCGAGCAACACATCAAAGAGGTCTTCCCTCTCCCAGAGTCCCTCGTCGGACAAGGCGAGCTCTTCCTCCTCAAAGTCGTCGGCGACTCCATGATCGATGTCGCAATCTGCGATGGCGACTACGTCGTTATCCGTTCCCAAAAGAACGCAGAAAAGGGCGAGATCGTTGCCGCGATGATCGATGGCGAAGCAACAGTCAAAACTTTCTCAAAGAAGGATGGCCACTACTGGCTACTTCCCGCTAACGACAACTACGCCCCGATCCCTGCAGATAATGCGGAGATATTGGGCAAGGTGACGGCGGTGTTGAGGAGTGTTCGGTAATTAAGTACTTCCAATTAATGAAGGCAGCTGATTAGCTGCTCTAGTGAGTATGGATCGAGTAACCCATGGCTGGTCCGGAAGCATAAAGCAATTTCTAGAAAGCCCCTCAAGTTTAATTGAGGCATCACTCGAGGCCCACAATTTTGGGTTATTTAATCATGGCACTTCACAATCTCAGATTGAAGCCTGGATCGAAGAAATAGAATTGCTTCGAAGATCATTCCGCGATTTAGCAATTGTTAATCCAGAATCAATAAAGTGGTCAGTAATCTTTGAGTACGAATTACCGCTTGAAGGCGGGCGGCGCCCCGATGCCATCATCTTGGCACCGAATCAATTGGTGGTTCTCGAGTTTAAACAAGATCCAGGACTGCAGCGTTCACAAATTGACCAGGTAAATGCCTATGCGCGCGATCTCTCTGAATATCATTCCAGGACACACGGCTTAAAAGTTGTGCCAATACTCGTCCCTACCAAATTGACAGATATTGAAATAATTAAAGATGACGTTCAGATTCTGTCGCCAGACCGCATTCCAATTTTCTTTAGCAAAATTGAAAATGGAAATCCGATGAATCTCGAAGATTGGCTCGAAGGAGATTATGCGCCGTTGCCTACGTTAATTGCCGCGGCAAAAATGATTTTTAACCATCAAGATCTACCCTCCATTAAACGTGCCAAGTCTGCTGGAGTACAGGATGCCGTTGACACTTTGAGACTTGTTGCGAATAAATCTCGCATAGAAGGTAAACGATCTCTTGCCTTTGTTTCAGGCGTTCCGGGTGCCGGTAAAACTCTGGTCGGCCTTCAATTCGTATACGCCGAATCAGGAATTGAATCTCAGGCCATATTTCTCTCAGGTAATGCCCCTCTTGTAGAAGTACTGCGCGATGCACTTCAGAACAAAACCTTCGTTAGAGATTTGCACGCATTTATCAAGAGTTATGGGACCACTTCAAAAATTCCAATTCAAAACATTATCGTTTTTGACGAAGCTCAAAGAGCCTGGGATTCGAATCACATGATGAATAAAAAAGGTATTCCACTTAGTGAACCCGAACTCTTGGTTAATATCGCAGAAAAAATTCCTAATTGGTCAACCCTGGTTGGATTGATCGGGCATGGCCAAGAGATTAATACAGGCGAGGAAGCCGGAGTTCCCGGATGGTACCTAGCCTTGCGCGATAAACCCGGTATCGAGGACTGGCACATTTACATGCCGCCACGCTATTGCAAAGACTTTCCAAATTTAACTGTTCATGAAATTCCAGAGTTTGATTTGACTATAACTTTGAGATCTAAGCAAGCTGAATTCCTTCACGAATGGGTTCACGAGCTCCTTGATGGCAGATTGAATAAAGCTGCAGAGATTGCGGACAAAATTCGATATCAAAATTTCCCAATTTTTGTTACTCGCGATTTAGATCTCGCGAAAAATTATTTATTGGGCATGTATTCGGGTCAAAAAGAGAAACGTTTTGGGCTTTTGGCATCATCAAAAGACAATTTTCTACCACAAGTGGGAATCAATAATGGGTTTCAGGAAACAAAACTGACAAAATACTCTCGATAGTACAACCAGCCAATCGGAGAAAAAGGATCTTGCTGCAATCTTGAAGAGGTAGTAACTGAATTTGGATGTCAAGGGTTAGAACTTGACATGGCCCTAGTTGCGTGGGGAAACGACTTGTTGTGGGACGGCAAAGCATGGGAAATGAGAAAAATGAGGTCTCGTTTTCCCCAAAGTGATCCTCACCAACTGCGTGTTAACAGTTATCGTGTCTTACTTACTAGAAGTCGCGATGGATTACTTATATATGTGCCGGACGAAGAAATTTTTAAACAAACAGAACATGCATTGCTAGCCGCCGGTGCAAGAATTCTGGTTGAGAATTTAGACTACGCACTATCTAGTTAAAGTTCCGAGATTATATCCTTAAAATATTGTGCTGTTTTGGGATCGGTAAAGTAAACGTAACAACCCTTCATGCCCCTGGTCATGAGAGTTCTGTAGGTATTCCGAATTATCTCGTCCGCTTTAAGCTCTGCTTCGACAGGACTTTCCTTAAATGCTTTCTTGTATCCCTTGAGGGATTTGTCGGTTTTGGCTCGAAATTCTGGTTGGGTTTGTAATTCCCCATCGCGGTAAACCAGGTCCTCTCCGACAATAACCCCGACATAATCCACTTCAAGCCCCTGGCATGTGTGTATGCACCCAACTTCACTTACTGATTTAGGGTCGATAATCCACGTTTGGCCATAAGAATTTAGATTCCACTTCATTTTGAATTTCTCTTCGGGAAAGACGATGTCAAACTTCTCAGGATCTTTTGCGCTTACCCAATCCCAGCAATATCCGGCGACAAGACGTGCCTTATTCGATTCCTTGTTCTTTTCCCGAATAACTTCTTCTAACTCCTTTGCGGAGTCAAAAATCTGAAAATCGAACCGTTCTTTAGAGAAGTAGTGGTCGGTGGTGGCTTTAACTCCGAGGGAATCATCAAGCCACGCCAAGAAATCATCTGACCCACCGCAGCGAAATTGCGAAGAAAGTGTCAAATGTTGAACGTTTGCACCAGCAATCTCTGCAGCTTCAACAATTGAATCAATCTCGCCTACGTCTGCCCAGGTGACCTTTTGCGCCTCGTCTATGAAGAAAACACTTGTTCGTGCAGCGTTGATGATTTCTTTAATTTGATTCTCGCCCAAATTCTTCATGAATCCAGATTTCATTGTCAGACGGTGTGACTCATCAACGATCAAAGCATCATACGTATCCTCATCGGAGTCCCAGAAGGAACCAGAACCGGTGAATAAATGTTTAAAAGTATCCCCCGGAATAATCCCGCTCAATTTGGATTCATACACTTTTCTGGGTGCCCCGTTAGGAGTCACATACCGTGCATTTAACCTCAATGCAGTGATTCGAGATAAAGCATTAATTGAGATCACTGACTTACCGGTTCCGGGACCACCATTAATTATGAGGACCTGCTTCTGGCCATCTTGAGCAACGTTAGTCGCTTGAATTATGCGTTCTAGGGCTGTTTTTTGGTCATCCAGGAGAACAAATTCGTCCTTCCCTTCCAACATTCCACCGACTGCGTCTGCTAGTTGCTTTGACGGTCTGATCACCGCGGAATCTAATTCTTTAAAGAGTTCGGTTCCAATACCTTCTCTGATTACGGCGGAAATATGTTGCCGGAGTTCGTCTCTTTCGTCCTTTATGAAAACGGGAGCCTTTTGATTTATTTCAAGATAGCGCTGATCCCTGATTACTGAATCTGTTGGGCAATTGTGCAGGTAGGCGGAAGCATTGATGTTAATTGAATTTGTGTACGCGTATTCGTTGAAATCTCGCAGGTGAGTGAGGTAGCTCCAAGCTTGGTAAGAAGGATGCTGTTCATCATGAATTCCCTGACCGACTCTAGTCCTAACGTGTTCACTAAGGTCAGAAAATTCAATCTCAGTCCATTGCTTAAGTTCAATGATGCTGATCGATTCATTGCCAAAGGCGTCTAGGCCGCCAATCATGAAGTCGATTCGGAATCGCCTTCCATTTAATCGATATTCGACTGCTACTGCCGCATCATCAGGGATTTCACTTTGATTCAGAACATGAAACATGGCATTTCCGAGAGAATTCCGCCAAGAGTTGTACTCAGCTGTGCCGACCCGCATATTCAAATGCTTAAAAACCGCATCCTTAACCTTGTCCTCGATTGTCGGCGCATCAAGGAGGAATTGTCGTTTGGTTGCTAGGTAGGCGAGCATGCGTTGAGATTAGCGGAGTATGGCAACAATGATCGCGGTTAACAGCAACAAACTGGCTGTCCAAATACTTCCACTTTTGCCAATGCGTTGCGGGAATCCGAGTACCGATTGGTCCCTATCCCACTCAAGGTCTTTAATTACATTCAAGAAATGAAACGAAACGGAAACTAAAGCGAAATCTATGTAGAGCCAAGGCGCAGGTGACTTATGAGCCGCCGAGTAGATAGCCCAAGGAAGTGCACCAAATGAGATTGCGTATGGCAAAGGTGATAACAAAGTGGATTTTGCCCAGAAGTTGTAGACCGTGGCACTCCCCAAACCAAGCAGGTGTAGCCATCTTCCCCTAACGCCAAGTGGCCCCAAGAACGAGAGCAGGATTGCAGCTGTAAGAGCGACACCAATTCCAATTTGAAGTTGTTTGCGATCCACCGAACCATTGACCAAAGGTTTCTTGGTTCTACCTGCCTCAGTATCTCGCCCGTGATCCACCAATTCATTGGTCCAGCCAACGACGCACTGGCCACTGAGAATAGCTAGGGCGACTCCAACTGACTTCCCAAATGAGAGTTGGGTTATCGCCAGAGTGAATGAGATTGAAACAACCAAAACTGTCGGGCCAAAGTGAGTCGCTTTGACCATGCCGATTACTCGACCTTTAAGAGTCATAACTCAAATTGATTAAGTGGTCCTGATGGTTGTACTAAGAAAAAGAGATTGGCGAATGGGACAAGGAGCCACCAGCCACGCTTGCCAACATCATGCATTCTGCGAACTGCTCCCGCAATCAAAGGGACGAGCAGGAAGAGACCAGCAATATTGGAGACATAGGCATGACCCGCGAAGAGAATCCGATCGAGGATAGTTGTGGGGATGTTGAGCAGGACTAAGAAGAGATAGAAGAGCCAATAGTTACGGCGGGTGGTGCGCCCACGGAAAATGGCGTAGTTGTTAAGTGCGTGACGAACAGCTTCTTTCATGCGCCAAGTATGGCGTAAAAGTATTGCCTAGAGGTCAGAAACCATCTCAATTGCACTTGCCGGACACTCACTCACGCAGATGCCACAGCCCTTGCAGTAGTCCAGATTGATTTCAAAGCCAAGGCCTGGCCCAAGCTTTTTGATCGCATTGTCTGGGCAAACTCCGAAGCAGTTATCGCATTCGAAGCAGTTGCCGCAGGACATGCAGCGGCGGGCTTCATACAAGGCGGTTGATTCATCGAGTCCTTGGACAACTTCACTGAAGTCATAGACACGGCGAGTTGCAGCCAAACGTTCGCGAACTGCATGTGGAGCATCGGTGTAGTACCAAGTGTTTAGATCTTCGAACTTCACCGCTTCCTTTTCAACCTTTGGTTCGACCGTGGTCTGGCGCAACCAAGCATCGATGTACTTTGCGGCTTTCTTTCCGTGTCCAACGCTCGTTGTGACCGTGCGGTCCCCCTCGACCATGTCACCACCGGCGAAGATTCCAGGGTGGGAGGTCATCATGTTGGAATCAACATCCATGACACCGCTCTTGGTATCTAGATCCACATTGTTCCCGAGCAAACTGAAATCAACTTCTTGACCGAGGGCCAGGATCAGAGAATCGGCCTCAAGGGTTTCGAACTCCCCTGTTGGTTGCGGGAATCCCTTCTCATCGAGCTCCATCTTCTCGATCATCATGTCATCTTCACCCTTGTATTTAACGGTGGACAACCACTTGATCAAGATTCCTTCCTCTAAAGCCTCTTCGATCTCTTGATCGTTGGCGGGGGCTTTGTCGCGGGTGCGACGATAAACGATGATCGCTTCTTCAGCGCCTAAACGCTTTGCGGTACGGGCGACATCCATTGCGGTGTTACCGCCGCCGTAGACGACGACCTTGCGACCTAGAAGTGGTGGTTGACCATCTTCGAAGGAGTGCAGAACTTGGATTGCATCCAAGATGCGAGCTGATTCACCAGCTGGGATGTAGGTGCGCTTTGAAAGTTGGGCACCGATCGCCATGAAGACTGCGTCGAATCCTTCTTCAAGTGCATCATGGACATCATCGACGCGGGTATTGAGTTGGAAGACGATTCCCATCTCTTTGATGCGATTGATCTCGGCATCCAGAACTTCGCGTGGCAGGCGATACTTTGGAATTCCATAGCGCATCATTCCGCCAGGTTGGTGGGTTGCATCGCGCACCACGACTTGGTGACCCATGCGGCGCAAGTGATACGCAGCAGATAGACCGGCAGGTCCAGCTCCGATTACAAGAACTGCAAGACCAGTCTCCTGCGTCGGAGGATCGATCTTCCAACCTTTTTCTAGGGCATGATCGCCTAAGAAACGTTCTACGGAGTTGATGCCGACTGCTTCATCCAAGAAACCGCGATTACATGCGGTCTGGCAGGGGTGGTAGCAGACGCGACCCATGATTGCAGGGAATGGATTTTCCTTGATGAGCTCGCGCCAGGCTTGCTCGTAAGAACCATCCTCTGCGATGTAGAGCCAGTTCTGAACGTTCTCACCTGCAGGACATGCCTTATTGCACGGTGGCATGCGATGCACATACTCGGGGTGTTCTACGCGCCAAGAGCCGGTGTGATTGGCAAGGCTTGATCCGACCGTCAAGGTGATTGCATATGGCTTTTGCACGGCTACTCCCCCATCAATTCATAACGTTCAATATTTTTATCGGCGATGCGCTGCAAGTGATCGATCACTTGATCGTTGCGTTCTGGCGAGAACAGGTGTGAGTAGCGCGCTTGCAGCTTTAGGTACTCATCAACGGGAACTCGGTGGCGGATCTTTGAGGATGCGACGACTTCGCCATTGATTGCTTCAAAGACCGGGAACAATCCACTCTGGGTAGCAAGGCGGGCGATCTTGATCGTGTCGCATGATGCCGATCCCCAACCAAGTGGGCATGGAACCAAGACGTGTAGATAACGGGCGCCGCGCATAGTCATCGCGCGTTCGACCTTTGCCTCTAAGTCGCGAAGATCTGCGATCGTTGCTGTTGCTACATAAGGAATGTCATGGGCCATGGCGATCTTTGGAAGGTACTTGCCCTGTCCGAAGTTATTGCCGGGTTGCGCGCCGACCGCTTGGGTGGTGGCGGTGCGAGCTGCAGGTGGTGTGGCACCCGAGCGTTGCACTCCGGTATTCATGTAGGCCTCATTGTCGTAACAGATGTAGAGCACATCATCATTGCGCTCAAACATTCCACTAAGTGCGCCAAGTCCGATATCGACAGTTGCACCATCGCCACCTTGTGCGACAACTCGGGTGGTGGTGTTTCCTTTGGCTTTAAGGGCTGCTGCAACACCTGTTGCTACTGCAGGGGCATTGCCAAACAGACTGTGGAGCCAAGCGACTCGCCAGGAGGATTCTGGATATGGCGTTGAAAATACCTCCAGGCAACCGGTGGCGTTGACCGCGATCAGTTGATCATTAGTAGCGCGCATCGCGGCGTCGAGTGCGTAGCGGGCGCCGAGTGCTTCACCGCACCCTTGGCAGGCACGATGACCGGAGGTGAGTGCGTTGGTGCGATCGGGATCTGATTGAACGCTGCGTTCATCATCACGCAAGAGACGATTGCCGACGGCAAATGAGCCGACCTGATAAAACTTAACTTGGGTAGTGCTCATCGCAGCGCCCTCTCTTTATTAATTTCCACTTCTACCGTGTCGATTTCTAGATCTAAGAAGGTGAGGCGTTCGATATTTTCGGCCATCGCATTGGTGAGGTAGTTGCGTAGCGATGCGATGGTGATGGGGCGACCACCGAGTCCTGCGATCACGGTGAAATCTTTGATCCCCATGCCCTCGATTGCGCGTGCTACATCCTGAGTAACGATCCCACCTGTCCCGGTAGAGAAGGCCTTTTCTAGGATGATCACGCGCTTAGCTCCCTTGAGCGCGGCGGCGACCGCCTCATAAGGGAAAGGTCTAAAGGAGGTGAGTCCAACTACTCCGATTGATTTGCCATCGAGTTGGAGTTCATCGATCACATCTTTAAGGGTGCCGATGATTGAGCCCAGTGCGAGGACGATCGTCTCTGCGCCATCGGTGCGGTAACTACGGAGCAATCCACCGGTCTTGCGACCGAAGTGGGCTTCGAAATCCTTGGCGACTTCTTGCACCTTTGCGGCGGAATCGATCATGCGTTGGTGAGCCAAATATTTAACTTCCATAAATGACTCGGGGCCGACCATGGCACCGATAGAAACTGGTTCGGCAGGATCTAGGTGTTGGCGTGGAACAAAGGGTGGCAAGAAGGCTTTGACCTCTTCTGTGGTTGGAATATCGACCTGCTCGTAAGCGTGGGTCAAGATAAATCCATCCATGCAGACCATGACTGGCATCGACATTTCTTCTGCGATGCGGAAAGCCTGGATGTGTAGGTCGACTGCCTCTTGGTTGTTCTCTGCATATAACTGCAACCAACCAGAGTCACGCTGTGACATCGAGTCGCTGTGGTCGTTCCAAATATTGATAGGACCACCGATTGCACGGTTAGCAACGGTCATAACAATTGGTAGTCCTAATCCTGATGCGTTGTAGACAGCTTCGACCATGTACAGGAGGCCTTGGCTGGCGGTGGCGGTGTAGGTGCGGGCACCTGTCGCGCTAGAACCGATTGCCACGGACATTGCCGCGAACTCAGATTCCACATTGATGAACTCGCAGTTAGGCAAGGTGCCATCTTTAACGAGTTGGCTTAATCCCTCGACGATATGTGTTTGCGGGCTGATGGGATAAGCGCAGATAACTTCTGGTTGGCAGGCAGCGACCGCGTCAGCTACTGCCTTGGATCCTTCGACTTGTCTAAGCATGAGTGGCCACCTGATTCATTACATATTCATAGGCTGCAGTCGCTGCGGCGACGTTGCCCGCGGCAATCTTTGGTTTGAATTTTTCGTTGATGGCGCTGGCCACTGCTTCGAGTGGCACGACACCTGTTAAAGCACTGAAGGCGCCCAATAACACCGCGTTTGGAACTGGGCGCCCAAGATGGGTTAGAGCAATTTCGGTGGCGGGCAAAATTGCAAGGGAGTGTGGCACCTTGATCTTGTCGGCGAGTTGTAACTCCTCTGCGGTCTCTGCGCTATTGATGATGACATATCCGCGAGGTTGCAGACCGGCAAAGACATCGATCTGCTTAATCAAACTAGCATCTTGGATGATTAGAACATCGGGCTCCATGATTGGTTCCCGAGCCCTGATTTCGTGATCAGAGATCCGGCAGTAGGCGACTACAGGTGCACCTGTCCGCTCGGAACCAAAGCTCGGGAATGCTTGTGCATGCTTGCCACCATCGAAGACTGCAACTGCTAAGAGTTCGGCCGCGGTGACCACGCCTTGCCCACCGCGTCCATGAATTCTGACCTGAAACATCGCGCCTGCCTCTTTTCTAGACAGCGCAATATTGCTCTTTTAGGCGGGGTTTGTAGCGGCTAAATCTTGGGGCTGGCACTCAAAGAGGCAGATCACAATGGCTTTGTGCTTAGTGGTGCCAGTTACTTAAAAGTATTGAGAGTTAGCCCCGCCAGGTATCGGTGGTCCAAGAGATGGTGCTTGGTATTGGCTTCTGCTTCTTAGGCCAGAAGAAATATTTTGCGGCGGCAGGAGTAACGGTTACCTTGAGTAGATAGTTCTTTCCGTGTGTAAGAGTTGCACCTGATAGAACTACATTGGCACGAGTGCGATAAATTTTTCCTGCAACACATGTTGGTGTGCAATCGTTCATGTAGAAAATTCCTTGACCACGCGCTGAAGTACTACTCCATGAGCTCCACTTAATAGTGATTACTCCAGCACCGGCATCAGCGCAATATTCCGTAATGCTCTTTGGTTTTACTTGTGATGCTGCTCCGCAATTGTTGTAATACGAAGTTGTCGCAGCGTGTGAAGGTGTTACTGCGATAATCGAAGAGGCAAGTACTAATAAGGATATAGCGGAGTATTTAAGGGAAGTTCTCATACCTCCACTTTACCTTGAACCGACCAAGGAAATTCGATCCACTTATCTGTGTGGCGCCACACATACTCAGGCTTGATAATCGTGGTTGGTTTCTCGTATAAAACTGCAAAACGAACTTCTGCTACGTAACCTGTAAGAAATTCTTTAACCAATTTTAAGGTTTCTCCAGTATCGGCTACATCATCTGCAACCAATACCTTGGCACCTTTGAGGTCTACTCGGTTAGGAACTGGTGGCAGAACGATCGGCATCGGCAAGCGCTCATCGATACCGGTATAGAACTCGACGCTCAATGTGAACGAGTTCTTAACGTCGATCACATAACCGAGTCCTGCACCCAGAAAGAAACCGCCCCGGGCGATGGAAAGGATGATGTCGGGCTTATATTCCGAGAGCAATATGGTGCGGCCCAATTCGCGGACCGCAACGCCAAACTCTTCGTAACTTAATTTTTCACGCTCGCTCATGGGCGAAACTTACAGATTATCGACCCGCTTGGGAAAGACACCAGGGGTCACTGCCCAGACTAAAACTGATATCAAAACCGCTAAAGGAATCGTCACCAAGATCCCAAGAATGGCTTGGTTCTGCAGAGCGCCTGTGAAGTCTCGTTGCGCAAAGATGAGCGAAACATCTAGACCCAAAGTCCCAAGAGCTCCGATTAATAAGGCCTCACCGCGATTAAATGGCATCTTTACTCGTAGTGCTAGGGAGCCCAATGTAATTCCAAGGAAGATTCCCAGGGGCTTACCTATCAATCGTGCGATGACCAATGTCAGAACTAGGCGAGTACCGAGCGAACTCCACGAAAACCCGTAATTGCGGAAGAGTGAGACAAAGACAAAGACCGGAATCACTACGAATGCCGATATGGGTTCAATCGTGCGCAAAAGTTCGCTGGGTAAGTCCCTTTTTGCTTCGCGAGATTTAAGAGTTGCAATACCGAAGAGAACAGCAATCAGTGAGGTCTGAATCCCCGATAAATGACCCATCGCGAGCCCGACTGCGAAGATAATTACTAGGAGCAACCGTGATGCCATGAAATATGAGGCGAGCATGTAGAGCCCGAGGAGGGCGAGCGTGAGCGCAAGATAGCCCCACTGAATATGCTGTTTGTAAAGAATCGATAGAACTATTACGGAGCCGATGTCGTCGATGGTGGCTAACGCCAACACAAATCCCCTGAGGTTGTTCTTCTTTAATACAACCAACATTGCAAGAACGAACGGCAGATCAGTCGCCAACGTTGCTCCCCAACCTGTCGTGGGGGTTCCATGTGCTTTATTGAATGTGAAATAGATAAGAGCAGGTGTTGCCATGCCTAGTGCCGCGGCGAGGGAGCTAACGATCAAGACTTTGCGATCCTGCAGACCGCCCTCTTTGAACTCAAAGCGCAGTTGCAAACCAATGCTGTAAAAGAAGAAGCCGAGGATGTAATCCAGAGTCAAGCCGCGCAGATTAATGTGCCAGTCGATAATGTGATGAGTTGTCTCGAGGAATTTACTATCAATTTGATTGCCCAAGAGGATTGCGAGTAGACCGACTGGAATTAAAAGGTATGCCGAGAAAGTCTCGTTGCGGATGATGCGAAGCAGGGTCTTCATTGCGCATCACCTTTAAGTTCCCAGGCGCGCACACCACCCAAGATTCCAGCGGTGTTAGATGCGATGATGACATCATCCCCCAGCGTTTTTAACACTGTGGGGCTGATGCGGCGGGAGTTACCTCCGCCGATGTAGAGGCGGTCCCACCAAAAGACGGGGCGCAGATCTTCGACCATAGATTTAATGCGGCGCGACCAGAACATATCCCCCAGGCGACGACGTTCGTGCTCGCCGATCCAGGTGTCATAACTTGTAGCGCGGCGGATGGGAGCATGCGACAACTCAAAGTGCGGGGCCAACTTGCCGCCATCGAACATACAGAATCCCAGGCCAGTTCCTAAGGTGAAGACAACCTCAAGACCAGAACCAGTGATCAGTCCGGCAGCGTGAACCTCGGCATCATTCATCACAAGTGCAGGCTTACCAAAGTGAGATGCAACAGCGCTTTGCATATCAAAGCCGCGCCATTGAGTGAGTAGATCTTGATCGACTTTAGTAAGCGGTCCCTTGGTGTTGATGTAGTGCGGGGTGTGCACCACGACCCCATGGCGAATCATTCCCGGCATACCGATTGTTATGCGATCAAAGGGTGGCAACTTTTCGGCCAACTCCGCAAAAGTTTCAATCAGTTTGGTTGGGCTCAGCGGATATGGCGTAGGAGTTGAGATCGGTTGGGCGTGCAAGGTTCCCTTGCCATCTAAGACCGAGGCCTTGATGCTCAAGCCACCGCAGTCGATCGCCAGAGTCATCAGATCAACCGCGGTCATCAAGATTTACGCCTTATTTTCTAAATTAATTGCCGGTGTAATGCGACGCGATTGATGCGAGCGCAGCATCCAAGATTGCAAAGCCCTCGTTGAGTTCTGCCTCAGTCACATTAAGTGGTGGGCAGATATGAATTCGGTTGAAGTTCATAAATGGAATCATGCCGGCCTTCTTACATGCCGCCATGAGTTCACCCATTGCCGGACTTGATCCACCGTAAGGAGCAAGTGGTTCGCGAGTGGCGCGATCTTTTACAAGTTCAATCGCCCAGAAGACTCCGAGGCCGCGAACTTCACCAATGACCTTGTGCTTTGCAGCGAGCGCTTCGAGAGCTGGCTTGATGACGCTCTGCCCGATCTCGGCAGCATGCTCCACCATCTTCTCTTCGGTCATGGCATCGATCGTTGCCACTGCAGCAGCGGTGGCGAGTGGATGTCCACTATAGGTAAGTCCGCCTGGGAAGACGCGATCGTTAAAGGTTGCTGCGATCTCATCGCTGATGATTACTCCACCGAGTGGGACGTAACCACTGTTGACACCTTTAGCAAAAACAATGAGGTCTGGTTGTGCTGATGAGTGTTGATATGCAAACCACTTACCGGTGCGACCAAAGCCTGACATGACTTCATCGGCGATCCACTTGATGCCGTACTTATCGCAGAGTGCGCGTACGCCCTCTAAGTAACCGGCTGGTGGAATCAACACACCTGCGGTGCCGACAACAGACTCGATCAAAATTGCAGCAATCGTGCTGGCACCTTCAAAGATGATGACTTGCTCTAGGTGTTCCAGAGCGCGCTTGGTCTCTTCTGCTTCGCTTGTTGCCCAGAAGGCGGTGCGATAAAGATATGGACCGAAGAAGTGGACGTGGCCTGTTGCATTCTCATTAGGCCAACGACGTGGATCACCTGTTGCCGTTACAGCGGTTGTGGTGTTGCCGTGATAACTGCGATAGAAGGACAAGATCTTGTGCTTGCCGGTATGCAGGCGAGCTAAGCGGATGGCGTTTTCGATACCGTCGGCTCCGCCGTTGGTGAAGAAGACCTTGTTGAGGTGTGGAGCGGCGCGATCTGTAATCCGCTTCGCGGCTTCGGCACGAGCATCGTTAGCGTGTTGAGGTGCAATTGTTGCCAGTAAGCCAGCCTGATCTTGAATCGCCTTTACAACCTTAGGGTGCTGAAATCCAATATTGGTGAAGACCAATTGGCAGGAGAAATCGAGGTACTTATTGCCATCAAAGTCCCAGAAGTAGCTGCCTTGCCCACCCGCTACAGGCATAGGGCTGATCTGGCCTTGGGCCGACCACGAGTGGAATACATGAGCGCGATCTAGGTCATAAACCTCTTTGCCGCGGGTTGGGTTTGCAATTGGCTCTGTCATAAGCGCTATCTAAGCACAGGTCTCCTGCAGTTAAACTAAGGACCGTGACCCACCAAAACCGCCCCTGGGGCTATACCAATACCAGTGATGGTTTAAAGCCAGATTGGGCTCTCCACGAAGATACCCTCGCGGTCCGCGCCGGCATTGCGCGTTCCGGATTCGGCGAGACCGGCGAAGCGCTCTATCTCACCAGCGGATTTACCTACGACAGCGTGGAACAGGCCAACAGCGCCTTCGCCGATGAGATCGACCATTATGTATATGGTCGCTTCGCAAACCCAACCGTCTCAATGTTTGAAAATCGTTTGGCCGCTATCGAAGGCGCACAGATGTGCGTCGGAACCGGCAGCGGAATGTCCGCAATGTTCGCCTCACTGGCCTCGCTGGTCTCTGCGGGAGATCGCGTCGTTGCCGCTGCATCAATGTTTAGCTCGTGTTGGGTTGTGCTCGCTGAAATTCTGCCTAAATGGGGCGTCAACGTTGAGTTTGTAACGGGCAATGATCCAGATGTCTGGGTGAAGGCGCTTGCCGTTGAGACCAAAGCTGTCTTTCTCGAGACACCATCTAACCCAATGCTGGAACTCGTTGACATCGCGATGATCTCTGAGCTCGCACACGAGGTCGGCGCACTTGTGATCGTCGATAACGTGATGGCCTCCCCCATATTGCAAAAGCCTTTGGCGCTCGGCGCAGATGTCGTTATGTACTCGGCTACCAAACATTTAGATGGCCAAGGTCGGGTATTAGGCGGCGCCATCTTGGGTTCTGAGGATTACATAAAAAATGTTCTCAATCCTTTTGTGCGTCACACCGGACCTTCACTCAGCCCATTTAACGCCTGGGTCTTAGTGAAATCACTCGAGACTTTGTCGATGCGCGTTAACCGCATGAACGAGAATGCACAAGCTGTTGCAGAGTTCTTGCAGACCCTGCCACAAGTTTCTTCAGTTAACTATCCAGGGCTTGCAACACATCCACAACATGAACTTGCTCGCAAGCAGATGTCAGGTGGCGGAACCACCTTGTCTTTTGAAGTTGTTGGCGGCCAAGAAGCTCTTTACAAGGTGATGAACAATCTGCGTGTGATTGATATCAGCAATAACTTGGGTGATAGCAAGTCGTTGATTACGCATCCGTATTCATCGACACATCGTCGCTTAGATGAAGCAACCAAAGCAGCAATGGGAATTACACCTGCTCTTGCTCGTCTATCAGTTGGACTTGAACACTCCAGCGATTTGATTCACGATCTGCAAGCAGCCTTTACTAAATAAGAACTACTGAGCGTTGCTGACGGCAAGCGCTAAGCGGTCGACGCCCTCTGCAATAATCTCTTGGCTGGTAGCAAAGTTAAGTCGTACGAACTGGGTGCAGTAGTCACCGAAGATCTCACCTGGCGACAGAGCCAACTTTCCGCGCTCTAGAACTGCTTGCGCGGCGCTGGCACCGAGTTGATAGTCGGTCAGGTCAATCCAGGCCAAATAGGAACAATCAGGAGTTCGATATTTAGCCTTAGGCAACTTGGCATCCAACTGCTCTTTTAAGAAGTGGCGGTTGCTTTCGAGCGTCTGCATCAAGGCAGCTAACCAATCAGCGCATTCAAAGGCCTTGGCGGTAGCGTGCGCACCGAGGAGTGAGGCGCGGAAACGCACTGATTGCGGCATGGATTTGGCTAGAGCCGCCATGCCTGCAGATGCTGTGACGATAAAGGCACATTTAAGTCCCGCTAAGTTCCAGGCCTTGCTGGCGGCAGTAACACAGACTCCAACTTCACGAGCGGTATCGCTGATACTTAGGAAAGGCGTGAATATTGCCCCTTCATAAACGAGTGGTCCATGAATCTCATCACTAAAGACAATGACGCCATATTTCTTGGCGAGATCTGCGATCGCGGATAACTCTTCGCGAGTGTGAACCGTGCCAGTTGGATTCTGCGGATTACAGATGAAATGAATTTTTATGCCGGCCTTATAGCCAGCCTCAATAGCGGCAAGGTCGAAGGTGTAGTGCATGCCATCTTTGATCATAGGAGCGTCGTACTGCACGCACTTGAGTTCGCGGATCCAGTTAAACATGTTTACGTAGATGGGTGTGTTGATCATGATCGTGTCACCTGGTTGCACGATGGTGCGCGCCATCTCGATCATTCCAACACCAACATCGGTACATAAGAAGAGTTGTTCTGGGTCAACCGTCCAACCCCATGCGCTGCTGGCGAACGAAGCAAAGTTGCGATTGAGATGTTCGGTGTGGCCCATATACCCGGTGTCGGAGTTGTTGATCATCTGAAGCAGGAGATCGCGAATCGGCTCGGCTAACTCGAAATCCATTTCGGCAACCGGCATCGGCAAGATATCCGCGGCAAAGCCAGTCCACTTTTCGCTGGTGCGAGTGCGCAGTTTTTCGAGAGGTACGCCTTCAACGATCATTGCCAAATCCTACGGGTTACTAGATACCCCACGAGGACAGTTGCTCGTTGATGAACTTGCGATCAGGATCCAACTCCGCGCGATATTTAAGCCACGGTGCAAAGTTGGGATACAAATGGGCAAAGTTGAAGGCGTTATCGGTGAAGAGTTTGCCCCAATGCGGGCGTGCCTTAAATGGCGCAAGGGCAGCCTCTAAAGTCGGCAGAAATGCAGTAACACCCGGTACATCTGGCTTCCAGGTGAAGTGAATCGCCAAGCTATCGCGACCTTGGGCCATGCTCAACCAATTGTCATCGGCGGCAATGGTGCGTAGCTCAGATACCAAGAGAAGTGGTTGAATCTCATAACGAAGAGTGTGGACCGCTTCTAGCGCCGCAGCGGCATCTTCTATATCTACAAAGTATTCACTCTGTAACTCCTCACCAAAGCTTGGGGTGAAATCCAATTTAAAGTGCGGCAACCTCTCATGCCATGGCCCCACACTTCCCAACTGTTCGGTCGCACTCTTGGTGGATGCACCAGCAAGTGGATGTAACTTCTTCTTGGCGGGCTTAGCGCTAAAGAACTCATCTCCAGGCAAAGTGTCTGTGCCGACACGAGATTTGATCCAAAGTTGATCCACGTAGAAATCACGCCATAAGGTGAATGCCGAGACGCTGTAACCAGCCCCCATAACGGCGCTGAAATCGTTAATCAGGTTTTCAAAGGGCAGATCCAGATAGACGCTCTGTGATACCTCAAATGCAGGAACCAACTGCAAAGTGAGGTGATGAATAATCCCAAGAGAACCCAGCCCAACTCGCGCCGACTTGAGTTCATCTCCACTTATTACCCGATCTTCACCGCTTGCCGTGATGAGCTCGATGGAGATGATCGCTGCCGATAAATTTTGATTCTTTAAACCTGAACCATGCGTGCCCGTACTTGATGCACCAACAACGGTGATGTGAGGCAACGATCCCATGTTGGGAAGCGCTAAACCCACCTTATTAAGCGCGATCGCCAACTCCCCGTAGCGAACACCAGCTGCGACTCGGACCTGTTGGACCGCGGTGTTGATCTCGATCGTTTTAGGAAAGTGTTCGAAGGAGATCAGAACATCTTTGCTATCTGCAATTTTATTAAACGAATGGGCGCTTCCGAGCGCGCGAATCGAGTCAGCTGCGACTACAGCCGAAGCAATGTCTGCAATGCTCGTTGGCCTGACCAAAAGGTATGGATCGAAGGTGACGTTGCTACTCCAGTTTTTCATGGCTTACTCACCAGATTCTTCTAGTTGTTTCTCTTTGCGAGCGACCCGAATCTGACTTACTACTCCAACGACCGCAAAAATCACCATAACGCTAATTGCACTATAAATAATGATGTAAACATCTTTTGGCACGTGACGAGCAGATGCCAGGATGTAAATCTGCGGCAACATAAAGTTAAGGGCAGATAACCAGCCCCATTTCTGGGTTTCCGACCATCTTCTGTAAATAATCGCGACAACCAAACGAGCCGATGCCAATCCATAGAACCAGGATGTAATCAGATCAACGATGAAGAAGATGTACGGATTAACACCGTACTTGTGGAGCGCCTTCCAGACCACGAAGGTGGCGGCGAAGGTATATAAAATTATGGTCGAGGCCCAAAGCCTCTCCCAGAAGGTTTGGCGTTTAGTTCTCACGCCTCTTGCTTACGCAGGCGACGCTTAGCAAACCAAGGAATTACCGCAGATGTTGTTGCCTGGTAATCGGCATACTCAGGATATTTACCGAGTGAGATCTTCTCGGTGAAATTAGTTGAGCCGATAAAGAGCAGGGTGAGAAGAACTGCACCAAGAATGGTGCGCTGAAAGAGGCGATCGATTGAGTTTGCGCCGATCAGGTAGAGCACCCACCACTGGGAAATTTCAAAGAAATAATTGGGATGGCGTGAATATTTGAAGAGCCCGGTTGTAAGAAATCTCTTCTCGGGTACTCCCCCAGCTTCAAGAATCTTCTTCTTATTCTGCTGGAAGTTCCATTGCTGCTGATCGGCAACGGTCTCTCCAATAAGAAAGAGCGCGAAGACGATAACGAGTGCCAGATCCCAACCATTGAATGAAGTGCTCTGGTGACGAAATGCGGTGAGCGCAGGAAGTGAGATCAGCACCAGCAAGAAGTTCTGATACAAGACGATAAAGAAGATATTGAATAACTGGAATTGCCAGTTGGTCATGCTGGCGCGCAAGACGGGCCAGCGGTAATCCTCGGTACCCGAGTATCCGCCTTTACGAGCAAAGTTGAAGGTGAGGCGAGCGCCCCAGAGCAACGCCAAGATCGCCATCGCATTCAGGCGAGCATTATGAAAGTGTGCTCCACGAGCAAATTCGCCGACATAGATAACGGGAGTGATCGACCACATCCGGTCCACCCATGAGTGCTCTTTGGTGATCAGCGAGAGAATCCAGCAAGCTGCGCAGACGACGCCGAATGTGAGCCAGACGAGATGAAGAGGAGTCATGGCGCGATTTTAACTCAGCGCTCCTCATAATGTCTGAAATAATGAGCCATGCGCAGCTGGGGTTATATGGCGATGCTGATCTTTACCGTCATAGGCTCTTTCTGGCTCGAGATCTTTCTCAAAGTGGGTGTACTTAGGCGGGTTAAGCGCTTGGCACTCAGCATTCTTCCCATCACACTCCTCTTTATTGGTTGGGATGCCTATGCAATCTCGCGCCACCATTGGCACTTCGATCTCACTCAGATCTTGAAAATATACGGCCCCTTTAATATCCCGCTCGAGGAGTACCTCTTCTTTATCATCGTTCCAATCGCAGCAGTCATGACACTTGAAGCGGTGCGCACCCGTCGCCCCCATTGGATTATTGGGGATGAGTCATGACATATACCCAGATCGCACTGATGGCGGTTGCCTGCGCTGCAGCGCTTGACCTCTTTATAGTGCGCACCAAGTTGCTCACCCGCAAAGCATTCTGGACCTGTTACGCGATCATCCTTCCCTTTCAGCTCCTCACCAATTGGTGGCTGACCTCGCGCAATATCGTTATGTATGACCGTCACAAGATCCTGGGGCCGCGCCTCGCCAGCGCTCCGCTGGAAGATTTAGCCTTCGGCTTCGCCCTGATTTTGGGGGTTCTCTCGCTCTGGGTCTTCTGGGGCAGGCGTGGAATTGAAGCCAAAAAATAATCCGTAGAATTGACTCATGGAACTGCAAAAGGTCATCTTGTATTACGGCTTCGCGCCGCTATCTGACCCTGAAGCTATCCGCTTGTGGCAGCACAAACTCGCCGAGGATTTAAATCTCAAGGGTCGAGTTCTGATCTCTAAGCACGGGATCAACGGCACCCTCGGTGGCAATATGTCTGACCTTAAGAAATACGTGAGCGCCACCAAGAAATATCCCGGATTTAAGAAGATTGATTTCAAATGGTCAGAGGGAACTGGCAATGAATTCCCCCGCCTCAAAGTAAAGGTCAAGGAAGAGCTCGTTGATTTTGGACTCCCCGTTGAAGTCGAAGTTAATGAAAAGGGCGTCGTTAACGGCGGCAAGCACCTCAAGCCTTACGAAGTAAATAAGTTGGTTGAAGAGCGCGGCGACGAGGTTCTCTTCTTCGATGGTCGCAACGGCTATGAGGCCAAGATCGGTAAGTTCAAGAATGCCATCGTTCCTGATGTGTCGCACACGCGTGACTTTGTTTCTGAGATCGAATCCGGCAAATACGATCACCTAAAAGATAAGCCAATCGTTACCTATTGCACTGGTGGAATTCGTTGCGAAATTTTATCGACCGTGATGGTCAAGCGCGGCTTTAAAGAGGTCTATCAGATCGATGGTGGCATCGTGCGCTATGCCCAAAAGTATGGCGATGATGCGCTCTGGCAAGGTTCGCTCTACACCTTTGATGGTCGAATGACACTAGATTTCTCTGACCACACTCCAGTTCTCGGTGAGTGTGAAAAATGCGGTGGCGCTACTAAGCAGTTCTATAACTGCGGAAAAATTTCTTGCCACTCATTAATTTTGCTCTGCGATAGTTGCGCGCAAGATAGCGCTAACAAAGCATGCACTCATGAATATAGTGAGCGCAATGCGGAGATGGTTGGGTAGTTACTTATTTGGAATTGCAGCTAGCGCTGCCTTGTATGTCTGATTCGCTTGAGCTACAGCTTGCTTATATGCAGCAATGATTGCTTTTGCCGTAACTCTAAATTCATCGTTCGCTGCTTTGCGTACAGTCTTATCTTTACCCGCCGCAGCCAAAGCTTGACTCAACGTTGCACTCGCATCTGCGAAAGCTAGATCTCGACCATTTTGCGCCTGCATCAGTGCGTTCTGCCATGCAGCACGCGCAGCATCACGAGCCGCCTTTCGAGCGGCAGCAGCACTGTTGTTGGCACCGGTATTTCCACCATTATTGCCATGGTGCCCACCTTTTGTGGGAGCAGAAGGAGATGGAAGCGTCGACGCACTTGGAGTTGCAGTAGTAATGGTTGGATTTGGTGACGATGATGGCGTTGGAACTGCAGCCATTGCTACAGGAGTAATACAACTCATCACCAGCACAGCTGAAGTGATTACCAATGACCGTTTCATAGGTTCCATTATCCACCTAATTCTTTAAAGATCTACCAGTACTATCTCAAGGTGAAGATGCGGCGCGGTGTGATCCTTCTTGCCTTTGCCGTGGCTCTGCCAGCAATTTCTCAGGTTCCACCAACGCATGCGGTCACCTTTAAAGGATCTCTCGTTGAATTAAAGGTAAAGAGCGCGGAGAAGGATTTTCCGATCCGCAACGTATGGGTCTGGACGCCTCCTGTTCCAGCCTCGCAAGTTAATACTCTCCCCGTCGTCTACATGTTGCATGGTTGGCCAGGATCTCCCAACGGGATGATCGCAGGCACCGTTGCACCGCTCACCGCAGCATTCGCAAAGGGTGCGCAACCATTTATTGCAGTCTTTCCCGATGGCAACGCTCTCACACACGCCGATTCAGAGTGGGCAGATTCATATGACGGTGCCGCAAAGATAGAGACCTGGTTAACGACCAATGTCATCGCAACAGTAGAAGCGGGAAATATTCGAAGTCGAGATGATCGCGCTCTCCTAGGTTTTTCGATGGGTGGATATGGCGCAGGAATTATCGGGCTGCATCATCCAAACTTATTCGGACAAGTAATTACTTTGGCGGGCTACTTTGTCGTCGATGATTTAACAAATGCATTTGGTGGCATAACATCACACCAAAGCAAAGAGAGTTATCAAACACCTTCGAATTACCTAAAAGTTGCTTCACAAATTCGCTGGTTCCTAGGCGATTCACCAGAGGACTACACGCCCCTCATCCGCGGAGCTGCCGAAGCCTGGGCCGCGAAATTGAAGACCGTAAAGGCCAAATACACCTTGCATCCCGCCGCCGGTGGTCATAGCTATGTATTTGTTGGAAGTGAAGTAACTGCGGTCGCTAGTTGGCTTAAATGGGGTGCTGTAACTCCACCAACGCCTACTCCATCGCCTAGCCCATCAACGTCCGCAATTTCACTCCCAACTAATTCACAGCCGACTCCATCACCAACTGCTTAGTAGCCTGTTATTCACCCGTTCTTATAGCGCCGTTTCAGTTAAGGGTTCCATCCGTTTGCCGAGATGACATGAAATAGCCTCGTTCGTTTACTCACATTCCATAAAGAAAATTGAGAGAGGTTTTGCATGAAATTCAACACACTGAAGTCAGCGGTTTTTGTCGCTGGCGCATCAGTCGTCGGCATGTTGCTCGGCGGTTCGATCATTGCCCCTGCACAAGCGGCAACAACATCTACTCCCCTTGTCATTTATGCAGCAGAAGGTTACGACCAGGTTGCTGCTGATGCATTCACAAAGGCAACTGGAATCAAGACAGTTCTCCACGACGATAGCACAGGTCCACTGCTTGCCAAGGTATCTGCCGAGAAGAGCAATCCTCAATTTGGTGTGCTCTGGGTAGATGGCGCAACAGCATTCGCTGCGCTAGATAAGCAGGGCCAATTGCTTCCTTACACTCCTAAGGCAACATTTACCGCTGCTGGACAATCTGTAGTTCCAGCCGATCACTCATACATTCCAACTGGTCTAACCACAATGGCAGCGCTGATTTACAACTCTGCCAAGGTGAAGGTCGTACCTAAGACATATAACGATCTACTCAATCCAATGTACAAAGGTCAGATCGGGATGAATGATCCAAATCAATCTGGACCAACATTCCCATTTATCGCAGGGCTGATGAATCAGTTCGGTGGCAAGTCGGTTACAGCTGGTGAGGCATTCTTGAGCAAGCTCAAGGCAAATGGCTTGGTTGTAAATAACACCAACGGAGATACTTTGCACGCACTTGAGACAGGCGTCATCAACTTCGGACTGATCCAATCGTCAGCTGCACAAGGCGAAATCTTGAAGTTGCAGAAGACTCCAGTTGCTGGATTTACTCCCAAGGTGGTCTACCTCGCTAAGTCAACCCTGTTGCCAAGCGTGATCGGAATCGACAAGGGCGCTACACCTGCCGTACAGGCTGAAGCCAAGAAGTTCATCGACTACGTTCTTTCACCAGCAGGTCAAGCAATTATGCAGACCGGTGATCCACAAGGCGATTCGCTCTACTGGCCAATCATTCCTGGAGTTTCACCACTACCAGGAGCTGGCTCACTGCCTGCTTCTTACCAATCAATTGATCCTTACTTCTGGGGACCACTTGAAGGTCAAGTCAATGCTTGGTTCACCAAGAACATTCGTGGTTAATCTTTAATCACTGCACCAAATACCTCACTCGTACTAGTTAATAGTGCGAGTGAGGTATTTGCCTTTCTTGGCCCAGCTGAGAATGGCAGCGTCATAGAGCAATTTGATTGATCCAGCCATTACAAGTGGAGCCCCAATGGCGATGTGTTGTAGAGCCGCACTAATCGTGGGTGCGAGTGGGCGCACCGAGTACCTCGCTGCATTAGTAAGCGCTGCAGCAGCCATGCGATCCCCTTCCGGTACTACAGCCATGATGAGCGCTTGGCGAGTCGGAATATCCATCTGGGAGAGGGAAGCGCGCAGGGCCAAGAAAATAATGGCGATCGTTAAGTGCCCGCAGAAGGCTGCGATGATGAAGAAACAATTGCTCGCCAAGTGGGTAGAGACCATCGTTGCTACAAGACCAATTCGCTGAGCAAGTAAGGGAGCGGCAAACATACTTAACGCGCTAAGGATTGCGAAGGCGAAGAAGAGATAACCCAAGAGCGCCGATGAGGCGTGGTACCTGCTCGTGAGGTAATACGAGAGCCAGGCCGATGTAGTAAGTCCACCAGCTGCAGAGTCGAAGGCAAAGAGAGTTGAGAGTTGAATGATCCTGGAGCGCACAGGAGAGTTCTTCAAGCCTGTCTGTGGTCTAGTTGGCGTTTGCTCCGGCGGTAGGACAATGGAATGAGCAAACCACCAACCTATTACGCCTAAGGGAATGAGAATGTAGAAGCCGATGTAGCTGGTGCTCACTCGATGAATGTGGCTTAACCAGCCTTGGGATAGCGCCCCCAGCGAGCCGAAGATCGCAGCAACACCGTTGTACCTTCCGAAGATTGCAGCGAATCTTCTGCTGTGATGCTCCCCTGCCAGCATGGTCTGCTCCAAGGTTGTGGCAGGTCCATTGTCATTTGCATCTGTCGAAAGAACGCCGGTAAGTCCCATCAGTGCGATAGTCCATGGAGCTGGATGTAGTGCAATTACCAATCCATCTACCGCAAGCCCCACATAAACAAACTTATAAGCCCGCAACCGCCCGATGCGCACACCAAATCGCAGCAGCACCAATGATGCGAATGCAGATCCCAGAACAATGGAACTCAACACCAGGCCAACAACAAGCGAGGAGGTATGGCTCTGCGCTAACAAATGGCCAAGCAGAATTGCCGTAAAACCATAGGCAAAGGCTCGAACAGCCTGTGCCGCAATGATGCGCGAGGTGTTGCTAGTTACTGCGCGCTCCGAACAACACGGGAGAGGCTGTATGAGAGGAAGAGTGCAACGAAGAATGGCACGGTTCCCCACGTGATCGCAGAAACTTTGATTGTCGCGGTCAGAATAAATGCAATCACAATTCCTGCGGCGATACGCCAATCATCTCCCACAATGAAATCGACCCAGAATTCTCCGAAGGAGATCAACCCTTCTGCGACTTTTCCACGTTCAGGCTTTGCCACCTCCGCCTTTACAGGTGCGGCCTTAGCAGCAACCGCTACGCGAGGCTTAGTGCGAGTTACTTTGAGTACCTGTACTAATACAAAAGAGAAGACCGTGACTCCTGCAATCAGAGCAAGTACAGCCCAGTTATCGCCTGGCCACTTTTTACTTGAACCCGCAGAACCCTCTGCACCCCAGAAGATTCCAAATGAGGTGAGCAGAATTCCAACTCCAAACTTCATGGTGTTCTCGGGAACCTTTGCGAGCGGTGCGCGGAGTGCAAATCCAGCTGCGATCACAATCGCTACCGCCGTGAGAGCTGCGATCGATGCAAGTCCAACGCGATGATCAATAGTTCCGAATGTAAGAACGATGAACGCCACTTCTAAACCTTCAAGCAATACACCCTTATAAGACAAGGTAAATGCATACCAATCTGCAACGCCATGTCGTGTCTCTTTGGCAGCAATTCGCGCCGCCGCCAACTCCTCTTGAAAGATCTTCTCTTCGTCATGCAGCGCCTTGTATCCGCTGGAGCGAAGAATCGCCTTGCGCAGCCAGGTAAGCCCAAAGACGAGTAGGAGACCGCCAACCACGATGCGTAAGAAGGAGATTGGTAGATGCGAAATTGCAGGGCCAAAGGCCGCGATGATTACCGCCAAGGTAAAAAGTCCAGCGATAACTCCGCGCCATGCGGACTTCCAATCCCGGGCAGTACCAGCAGCCAACACGATTGTGACGGCCTCTACCGCCTCAACGGCGCAGGCGAAAAAGACCGAGATGAAAAGTGCTAACGATGTGCCTTGCATGATGATGCGCTCCTTGAACGTGCGGTTGGCTTACAGACGGTTATTTAATTGGGGTTAATTCAGAGCTTGAAAGGTCAACTTCCACGCGCTTCTCACTAGGAAAAGCTAGGCAGTTATGCGGATCAATATATATCTCAACCCTAGAGCCTCGAGCCGTTGATTCAGTGGCAAAGACGCTGGAAATTACCCCAAATTCACATTCCACGACGTGCTCGTAGCCTCGGCCGCGGTAGGCAACGTCTAAAACGATTGCAGGCAGTGAGTTTGAATGGTGGTGACTGAGGCTTGTAGCGCTGGGGCGAATTAAGACCTCGACACTATCTCCCACCTTGAGTGAGGTAGAGGTCCTACATTCAATTCTGCGCTTGCCGAGAGCTACTTGAACATGGTGGCCGCGAACTTCAGTTACCACCCCAAGGAAACTTCCAGATGTTCCAGTGAAGGCGGCGACAAATCTATTAGCAGGGCTGCGATAGATCTCCTCGGGTGCGGCAATTTGTTGCAGCTCTCCTGCACGCAAAACTCCAATCTGATCTGCCAGTGCAAAGGCCTCAGATTGA
>Ga0364893_10211_pt1 | contig 34728 bp, 29 predicted proteins | sample ExccelJu500001D3_FD_206943 | JGI IMG/M metagenome (GOLD analysis project Ga0364893, IMG submission 206943) | Enriched cells from Trout Bog Lake Hypolimnion, Wisconsin, USA - BchlTB.July16.5000.01.D3 | ecosystem: Environmental > Aquatic > Freshwater > Lake > Hypolimnion/Profundal zone | place: USA...
GGCCGAGCTTTGGGTGAGCGTTAGCACATACTGCTTGCTGGCCTCGTTGTAATGCTCCTCCACCTTCACTCTGGGTGTTCCTGCCTGGCTATACCAGTTTTTAAATTGAGTGAGATCGCGTCCATTTGAATCAGCCATTGCCGCCAGGAAATCCTCGCAGGTAACCGCCTGGCCATCATGGCGCTTAAAATAGAGATCCATACCTTTTCTAAAGCCATCAACGCCAAGCAAGGTTTGGTACATGCGCACCACTTCTGCGCCTTTCTCATATACAGTGACGGTATAGAAATTATTGATCTCTTGATACTCATCTGGGCGAATCGGATGGGCCATGGGACCTGCGTCCTCAGGGAATTGCAATTGACGCAAAGTACGCACGTCCTCAATGCGCTTGACCGCTCTGCCCGACTCACTACCCATTTGATCGGCTGAAAATTCTTGATCGCGGAAAACCGTTAAACCCTCTTTTAGAGAAAGCTGAAACCAATCTTGGCAGGTAACCCGATTACCAGTCCAGTTATGGAAATATTCATGACCAACAACGCTTTCAATATTGGCAAAATCAGTATCGGTAGCAGTTTCAGGCTGCGCCAATACATATTTGGTATTGAAAATATTGAGGCCTTTGTTCTCCATCGCGCCCATATTGAAATCACCTACAGCCACAATCATGAAACGCTCTAGATCAAGCTCAAGACCATAGCGCTTTTCATCCCAATGGATTGAGGCAATGAGAGAATCCATTGCATGACGGGTTTTATTCAGATCATGCGGCTCCACCCAGATTTGCAAAAGCTTTTTAGCGCCACTGCCAGTGGTGATGGTTTCCTCAATGCATTCCAACTTACCAGCAACCAATGCAAATAAATACGATGGCTTAGGAAATGGATCCTCCCAAACAGCACTGTGCCAACCATTAGGTAACTTCTCCTCATGAATTAAATTGCCATTCGATAACAATACTGGGCATTCAGTTTCACGCGCTCTTAATGTGACGGTATAACGGGCCATCACATCAGGGCGATCTAAGAAGTAAGTAATCTTCCGAAATCCTTCAGCTTCACACTGAGTAAAGAAATTGCCATTCGAGACATACAAACCCATTAGTGATGTATTTTTCTCAGGCACACAGATAGAAATAATTTCTACCATGAAGGCTTCCCTTCCTTCATTGGGAAGAGAGTGAATCGTTATTGATTCGGGATTTAATTCGAAATGGCGATGCGCTTCCCCGTTAATGCGCAGACTCACAAATTCCAATTCTTGACCTTGCAGCACCAGCGGCTCCCCTGGATTGAATTCGGGGCCTGGCAATACCTCCAAGCTACTCTTGACGATCGTGCGAGCAGGATCTAAGGCAATATCGAGTGCAACTTTTCCAAAAGTGAAATTAGGGGGGCGGTATTCGAGCCGACGAAAGCTCTGGGGGAGATCAGTTTTCATAGGGCAATTTTAATCGCCCTAGGTGCTTATCCCCAAATCAATGCGGTCAGGCCAAGGCCAATGAAGGTGATGGCAGCAATGGCATGAACCCATTTAATGGGCATCTTTTGGGTAAATTTCTGGCCAATCCATACTGCCGGCACATTGGCCAGCATCATCCCCAAAGTAGTGCCAACCGTGACTGAAAATACATCGTTAAAGCGCGCACCCAGGGCAATGGTGGCAATTTGGGTTTTATCCCCCATTTCAGCCAGGAAAAAAAGGCCTAAGGTCAGCATAAAAACCTGCAACGGGCTATTGGCCACCTTGGAGCCTTCTGTCTCATCAATTTCATCGGGCACCAAAAGCCATAAGCCAATGCCGATAAAGCTAGCGCTTAATATCCAGCGCAAAATCTCGGTACTGACAAAAGAGGTAAGCCAATGACCTAGATAGGCAGCGCAGGCATGATTTGCAATGGTGGCAAAGAAAATGGCAGCAATAATCGCAAGGCCCTGCTTGGGATAGCGTGCCGCGAGCATCAGAGAGAGTAATTGGGTTTTATCACCCATTTCTGCAAGAGCAACCACTCCTGCAGACAGGGTTAGAGCTGAAAAGTCCATAGGTCAATTGGCTAAATGAATTAGAAATCCATTATCAATGAATTTCTAATTCGCCAATAGCGAAGGATTGCATCACCGTCTTTAAGCAGCCAAGAGCACCTCAGCCGGCACAAAACTCAAGGATTGAGCCTGCGCTACCGGCTCAGACGTGAGAACACCTCGATGCACACTTAAACCATCCCTCAAATGATAGTTTGTAGAAAGTGCACGCATCATTCCCTGATTGGCTAGCGCCTCAACAAAGGGGTAAGTAGCATTAGTCAATGCAAAGGTGGAGGTTCTAGCAACTGCACCTGGCATATTGGCAACGCAATAATGCACAACGCCAGCAACCAAAAATGTGGGGGCAGCATGCGTTGTTGGCTTGGATGTTTCGAAACATCCGCCCTGATCGATCGCAACATCTACTACGACAGCTCCCGTTTTCATTTTTCGAATGAGTTCTGCACTTACCAATTTAGGCGCTGCAGCACCTGGTAATAAAACAGCCCCAATCACTACATCAGCGGCCATGAGCTCTTGTTCGATCAATAAAGAATCTGAGTAATAGGTTCTTACCCGATTGCCATAGAGAAGATCAATTTGTCGTAGGCGTTCAATATCACGATCAAAAATACAAACATCAGCCCCCATTCCAGTAGCCATTTGCAATGCATTGCGACCCACTACACCTGCACCTAGAATGACCACCTTAGCGGCCGATACTCCAGGCACTCCCGCCATCAAAATACCCAAACCTCCATTGGTTTTTTCTAAATGAGCGGCCGCGGCTTGTATGGCCATGCGACCTGCCACCTCACTCATGGGCGCCAAGAGTGGTAAACCACCACCTTGTCCGGTCACAGTTTCATAAGCAATGCAGCTCGCGCCAGAACTGATTAATGCTTTCGTTTGCATGGGGTCTGGAGCTAAGTGCAAATAAGTAAAAAGAATTTGATCTTCGCGCAACATGGCACACTCCTGCGCTTGCGGCTCTTTTACCTTTACTACCATCTCTGCTTTGCCGTAAACCTCGGCAGCGCTATTAATCAATGTTGCTCCTGCAATACGGTAAGACTCATCGCTTAGACCAATTTGTGCGCCTGCGCCACGTTGTACTAAAACAGCATGCCCTTGCCTACACAAACCGCTCACATTGCCTGGTGTGAGACCAACGCGAAACTCGTTATTTTTTACCTCTTGAGGTACGCCAATAATCATTCCCATCTCCTTTATTTGAATTACCGATTCAATTTCGTTTTGCGATGTAAGCCAACCATATAAAACATAGCTAGATACACCCCCAATAAACATGGACCCAAAATCAAAGCGATCCGTGCATCCTCATGAAATCCCATCATTACTACGACCAGGAAAATGAATGCCAATGCAAACCACGAGGAATAAGGCCACCATGGCGCGCGATAACCCAATTGGGCAACCTGCTCGCCAGTTAATGATTGACGGAACTTCATTTGTGTAAATAAGATGGCAATCCATACCATCAAGCCGACAAAGGTTACGGCGGCCATCATGTATTGAAAGGCTTTATCAGGAACAAAGTAGTTCAGCACTACCCCAGTCATACAAATTGCCACGGTGGTCATGACAGCGCGATGAGGCACACCATACTTTGATAGCTTTGCAAAAGGTGCCGGGGCATAACCATTGACGGATAAAGCATATAAGAGACGACCGCCGCTAAAAATTCCGGCATTACATGAAGACAGTGCCGCAGTGATGACCACAAAATTAATGACCCCTGCAGCCTCACGTAATCCGATACGCTCAAACATCACCACAAATGGGCTACCGTGTTGACCCACTTCATTCCAGGGAAAAATCGCCAGAATGACCAAGATTGCACCCATGTAAAAGATCAAGATTCGCCAAGCGAGTGAATCAATTGCCATTGGAATCGTTTTTTGCGGATTTTCGGCCTCACCAGCTGATAGCCCAATCATCTCTATACCAACATAGGCAAATAGAACCATTTGCAAGGACAAGAGCATTCCAGTAAAGCCGTTTGGGAAGAATCCCCCATGCAGCCATAAATTATCAAATCCCAGGGGCTGCCAATCATTGGTAAAGCCAAAGAAAATGACCGCACCACCTAAGGCAATCATGGCAACAATTGCTACGACTTTGATCAAGGCAAACCAAAACTCAAACTCACCAAACACCTTGACCGCAATTAAATTAATGAAGCCCATCATGACAATCGATGAGAGCGCCCAAATCCATTGCGGGATTTCTGGGAACCAGATCGTCATATAAATCCCTACCGCTGTTACCTCGGCAATTCCCACCACAATCCAATAGGTCCAATAGCCCCAGCCCACCATATAGCCAGCAAGTGGCCCCACATAGGTATTTGCATATGCAGCAAAAGAGCCTGCAACCGGCTCATGCACTGCCATCTCACCCAGAGTTCGCAAGACGATAAAGGCAACAACTCCCGCTAGCAGATAAGCAAGGAGGATGGATGGTCCAGCAATCTGAATCGCGCTTGCGGACCCTAAAAACAATCCCACACCGATAGTCGATCCCAAAGCCATCAAGCGAATATGGCGTACTTTGAGATGGCGTTTTAAGCCAGTATGTTCTGTCTGCAAAAAGACCTCCTTTGTTTAATCGCGGCTAATGTGCCGACGGAGCAAAGTCTAGGGAGGAGTTGGCAGAATCACCAGCGCATAAAAGTGCCTAAAGTAATGAAAATAATAAAAAGTGATCCACTAAAAATAAAAGCACAGATGAACAGAGGCTTTGTTGAAGATTCTCAAGTTGAGGATGACCTCAGAATAAGTAAATTCCTACAGGGAATCCCCTTAATAAATTATTGCTTCTTCAGGTTATTTCAGCTGATGCGCCGATTAAGTTCAGTATTTCTGCAGCCGCCGCAAGTCCACAGGCTGCAGTAACCATTACGGTTGAACCATAGCCCGAACATGCTAAACCACCCGCAGCCGCTCCTGCACGTGGCTCATGTGTATAAATAGCACGTACACCCATTTTCTTTTTTAGGTCTCGGGAGAAGCCATGCTTTTGGCGGAGTTCTTGACGCACCTTAGCCAATAAGGCATCTTGCTCCGTTCTGGAAAGATCATTACAGCGCACGGAGGTGGGGTCTGTTTTTCCACCAGCTGCACCGCACATGACTAAAGCACGATTATTTTTTACAGCCCAAGCTACCAAGGCAATTTTAGTTTGCACTGAATCCATGGCATCTAGGATGAACGCATCGCCCGGAATCAGTCGATCTAGGTTTTCGGGATCCAAAAACTCATCGTGCTCCGTGATCCTCATATCCGGATTAATGAGACGCATACGTTCGCTCATTGCCTGGACTTTTGCTTTGCCATACTGCCCCTCTAAGGCATGCAACTGACGATTGGTATTGCTCTGAGCGATATGATCAAAGTCGATCAATACCAGATGACCAATACCAGTTCGGGCAAGTGCTTCAGCCGCCCAGGATCCAACGCCACCTAAGCCGGCAACTACTACCGTGGCATTGAGAAAGCGCTCTCGTAACACTGGGCCATAGAGGCGGCCTACACCTCCAAAACGACGGTCTTCGATATTGTCTTCTGCCATAGCTTCTCTTTATACTGAAAAAATGAACTCCATTGCCCAGCTCCGCAAAAACTATACCCTTGGTCAGCTCTCAGAAACTGAAGTATCAGCCGATCCGCTGCTCCTTTTTCAACTCTGGTTTGACCAAGCCATCAAGGCGCAATGTCCAGAGCCCAACTCAATGACGCTTGCAACTGCGGATGCAATGGGGAATCCCTCAGCCCGTATTGTCTTACTAAAAGGGGCTGATCAGAATGGATTTACCTTTTTCACCAATTACGAAAGCCAAAAAGGCAAAGAATTGGCGGCTCGTCCCCAAGCAGCCCTCCTGTTTCATTGGCATGAATTAGAGCGTCAGGTTCGTATTAAGGGCAAGGTCGAGCGCGTGACCAGTGCTGAGAGTGATGACTACTACCACTCCCGTCCACCCGCCTCCCGATTAGGTGCGTGGACATCTCCTCAAAGTGCCGAAATTCCGAATCGAGAATTTCTAGAGGAAGCTGAAAAACGTTTAAAGGAAAAATTTGGCGATGCCCCACCCCGCCCAGAGCATTGGGGAGGCTATCGCTTGCACCCCACTGATATTGAATTTTGGCAAGGTCGCCCCTCCCGCCTGCATGACAGAATCCTCTACCGACTCGATGGGGGTGAGTGGAAGATTACGCGTTTAGCACCCTGAGACTTGAATTGCTTTTTGCCGATGTGCGCCTATTGGAACTCTGGCGCTATTAAGGCTTTAAATTTCGCTCTAAATTTTGCCAACTTTGGCGCTACAACTGCCATGCAGTAGCCCTGACCTGGGTTTTGACGGAAGTAATCCTGATGGTAGTCCTCAGCAGGATAGATAGTGGGTGCCGCATCTATTTGAGTAACGACTGGACTGGCATAGATTCCGGAAGCATCTAATTCTTTGACCACTTCATGTGCAATTTGATATTGCGCTTCACTGTGCGTAAAAATTACAGAACGATATTGTGTACCCCGATCATGGCCTTGGTAATTGAGCGTGGTTGGATCATGAATCACAAAAAAGATCTCTAGTAAATCCCGAAACGAAATCACCTCTGGATCAAAGTAGATGTCCACAATTTCAGCGTGACCAGTTACGCCAGTACAAACCGATTCATAACTGGGATTCGGCCTGGCACCACCTGCGTAGCCTGAAATCACTGCTTTTACCCCAAAAATTTGCTGATAAACAGCTTCCAGGCACCAAAAACAGCCCCCGCCTAGGGTGGCACGCTCTAAGACAGCATCGTTTTTATTCATAGTCTCGTTCATAGCTTTATCCTAATGCCTTATTCAATCGTTTGCTTAACACCGAAATAACCCCATGAATCGCTTGACGCTCCAACTTGATGAAATTAAAGCCGCTTTTAATGCAGAACCCAATCCCACTTTAGAGGTTCGATTGGAGCGGATTGCTCGCATCCAAAAAATGATTGAGGCCAATGAGGAAAAAATCTGCAAAGCAGTGAGCGCTGATTTTGGGGTTCGGCATCAGGTTGAAACCAGCTTGGCAGAATTTCAGATGATTTACCAAGCGTGCAAATACACGCGCCAACACCTGAAAGAGTGGATGAAGCCAGAACTGAAGTCTGCGCCCTTCACTATGGGTTCCTCATATGCATGGATCATGAAACAATCTATTGGAGTAGTAGGCATCATCAGCCCCTGGAACTACCCCATTCAATTGGCTTTGATTCCAGCGATTGCCGCCTTTGCTGCTGGCAATCGCGTTTGGCTCAAACCATCTGAGCGCTGTTCGCGCACCTCCGGCTTTTTGGCTAACCTCATTAACGAATACTTTCACCCCAGTGAATTTAGCGTCACCACTGGTGATGCCGAAGTTGCAGAAGCATTTGCGCAATTACCTTTTGATCACCTCTTCTTTACTGGCTCAGAGAATATTGGGAAAAAAGTGATGCGTGCCGCAGCTGAGAGCTTGACACCAGTTACTCTGGAGCTGGGTGGTAAGTCTCCGGCAGTCGTGGATGCCTCAGCCAATTTGAAGGATGCAGCCCGCAGCATTATCTATGGCAAGCTTTTTAATGGTGGACAAACCTGCATTGCTCCAGACTATGTTTTGATTGGACAAAATCAGCTTGAAGTTTTTATTGCAGAGTTACGAGCTGCGGCAAAAGCGCTTTTCTCCAATCCAGAAGAATTAACAGGTCCAATTGATGATTCGCAATTGCAGCGCTGGGAATTCCTAGTCAATGATGCAGTTCAACGAGGGGCGCAAGTGATTACCCTGCTCGATGCTGATCCTAGCGGCCTTAGACGATTTACACCCGTCGTTTTACTCAATACTCCACAAGATGCAGCAGCCCTTCAGGAAGAATTGTTTGGACCTATTCTTCCCATTGTGATTGCTCAAGATGCCAACGCTGCAATCAACTACATCCATTCCAAGCCCAATCCACTTGCTTTATATTGGTTCGGAAGAGATCAGAAAGCCATGGAGCGTATCCTCAATGAAACCCGCTCTGGCGGTGTCACTGTCAATGACACTCTGTTGCATGTAGCGGTTGAAGAATTACCTTTTGGAGGCATTGGAGCGAGCGGTATGGGTGCTTATCATGGCAAAGCGGGCTTCGATACTTTGAGTCACAGCAAATCGATCTTGGAGGCAAGAGGACTGTTTGGCCTGAATTTCTTGCGCGCTACTAAATTAGTTCGTCCACCTTACGGCAAGGGCACAGAGCGATTGCTGCGCTGGCTGAAGTAATCTAGATCTATTTGGGACTTTCTTTCAATTAATACAGATTAATCGGGGATAACCCTTGTAATCCAAGCTTCAAAATGCCATAATAGGAGGCTTTTTAAAGCAATTTGATTCATCGCCCCCCAGCTATATTTCAGCGTACCGTTTAGAAGTCATAAACACCGAAGTTCAAAAAACGCGCTGCCGCCTGTCTGATGGTCGATGCCTTTGACCATCGCACTCTACAAAAAACAATGGGTGCAACATACGGAGACATCCCTCAAAGGGGATGTGTAATAGCATGACTTTTTCTAAAGAAACTAACCACGAGTCCACGGACTCAAAAAACACAGGCACGGCCTTTCAGTCTTTCAAGCTGGCAGCGCCACTTCTTAAAAACGTTGCTGAGCTGGGTTATACCCAAGCTACTGCCGTGCAAGCTCAGGTGATTCCTGCTGCGCTTGCTGGTGGTGACTTATTGGTCAGCAGCCAAACCGGTAGCGGTAAAACCGCAGCCTTTTTATTGCCTTTAATTAATCAACTAATTGAAGACAACCCAAACAACTCTCCTGTGCCAGGTCGCGCTCAACCTAAGGTGTTGGTGCTCTGCCCCACTCGTGAATTGGCACAACAGGTTACAGCCGATGCGGTGAACTTAGTTCGCGGCTTTAAAGGCATTCGCATTGCAACTGTGATGGGTGGCATGCCTTACGGCAAGCAAATTCAGGCCATCAAAGGTGCATCCCTCGTTGTTGCAACCCCAGGTCGTTTGCTCGACTTGTGTGACAGTAAAGCAATTCGCTTAGATGATGTAAAACAACTCGTAATTGATGAAGCCGATCGTATGCTCGACATGGGATTTGCTGATGATCTCGAGGCAATTGATAAACGCTGTGCTAGTCGCACGCAAACTTTGATGTTCTCTGCCACTTTTGCACCAAAGATTATGTCTTTGGCAAATGAGTTAACTTCAAACGCCAAACGAATTGAACTAGCTCACGCAGGTGAGAAGCATGCGAACATCGAGCAAAAATTGCATTGGGCTGATAGCGTCTCACACAAGCATAAATTGCTAGAGCACATTTTGGCAGATGCCACTTTGGATCAAGCGGTGATCTTTGCTAGCACTCAAGTTGAGAGCGAAAAAATTGCTGACACATTGCGTGCCAATGGTTACGAAGCAACTGCACTGCATGGCGCAATGCCTCAAGCTGTGCGTATGCGTCGCCTTGAGTCACTGCGTAAAGGCCACACCAAAATTTTAGTTGCGACTGATGTAGCTGCTCGTGGTATTGATGTACCTCGTATTACTCACGTGATTAACTTTGGTTTACCAATGAAGCCTGAAGACTATACGCACCGCATTGGTAGAACGGGACGTGCTGGTCGTAGCGGAGTAGCAGTGACCCTCGTTGAGCATCGTGATCGCGCTAAGATCCGCAACATTGAACGCTTTACACAGCAAGATATTGTTGCTTCAGTCATTGCCGGCCTTGAGCCTCAAGCCAAGCCTAGTTTTGGTGGTGGCGGTGGTCGTCCTGGTGGCGGTCGTCCAGGCGGTGGCAATCGCTCTGGTGGTGGCGGTCGTTACGGTTCAGGCGCACGTTCAGAGTCTCGCTCTGGTGGTGGTCGCTCAGACGGCAATCATTTTGCAGCGCGCTCATCTGAGCCACGCCCTGCTGGTGATTCACGTCCAGGCAATCGCTTCGGTGATTCACGCCCTGCGCGTTCTGCTGACTCACGTCCAGCACGCTCTGGGGATTCACGCCCATCTGCTGGTCCGCGTTTTGCAAAACCAAAAACAGGTGGTCAACGTAGAAACTTTAGCGGTAGCTAACATTGACTCACCGTCGTCGCCTCCGTTCTTTTTGGAATCGAGTCGATTCCGGTGGGATTCATCAAGCGCCACGCGAGTGGCAGTCTTGGCTTAGTGATACCGGATCATTAACTCAACAAATTGAGCGAGCCATTTGCCAAAAACTAGAAGTATTGGTTTTAAGCGATGGTCGACAAGATCTAAATAGCGACGAAAGTCGCTATTTTCATTTCAAGATCAAGCGCTGTCGGACACGCGAGGTTTTACTCTGTGCCAATGGAGAAGCCCTTGTAATGGCGCGCAGCATCATCCCCACCCCAAGCTCGAGCGGCAGCAATCAATCTGTCTTACGTTTAGGCACTAAACCTTTGGGCGCCGTACTGTTTGCAAAGTCGCGCACAAGCACCAAGAAAAAAGCGCTTCGTAAAATTGCTTTTCTGAAAAAAAGAGATTGTTTTTGGAGAATCTGCCAAAAAAAATATCCCTCCCTCCCCGCACGAGTATGGTCAAGGCGCACCCTTTACAAACTAAAGGGGCATCCACTGCTGGTGAGTGAAGTATTTTTACCGGCGCTGCTTAAGTATTAAGCCATCTTTTGCTGGAGGCAATCAAAGCTTCATCACCCGGATCGCATGCTAGCACCCGACCAAAACCGACGTCTTTAGCTGCTTGCGCAATATTAATGTGAGGACACAAGGCTGTTGCAGCACCTAAATCCTGATGCAGGTGTGATTTGATTACTGTACCCAAATAACGCACCGCCTCTGAGGAAGTTAAAAGCCAGAGTGACTGCGCCATATCTAAATTAGTAATAGCGGCCCAAGCGGGGCTTTCAACATCCAAAGGGATGCGGGTGTAGACAGAGATTGCCTGAACGCTTGCTCCCGCATCCTTTAGTTTATCGGCCAGCCAATCTCTCCCGCCATCACCCTTGAAAATCACCACCTTACGTCCCACCCAATGAGGGTAGAGTAATTGCAGTTCTGTCCATAAACCTTCAGAGTCCCATTGCTTATTTTGTCGAGGAAAAATAATTGGGGTAGGCGTAGCTTCATGGCCAATACCATGATCAATGAGTGCAGCATGACTACTGCCGCCCATTACTCCGATAGGAACGATGGCTTTTGATATCGCTTGCCAAGCATCCCCGATTAAACGCATGACGCAATCAATCGCATTTGGACTCACAAAAATAGCTAAATCAGCATCCTGCAAGGCCTCTAGAGTTTGATCACCTAAGTCTTTACTTGCTTTGGGTGCAATCGTTAATAAAGGCAGGGATAGGATCTGAGTAGTAGCGCCTTGAAATTGCCCTCGCATCGCTTCCATTAATTGAGTAGCCTGCCCTACTGGCCTGGTTACTACAATGGTTTTAGTGCCCATGTGAGACGCCTAATTTAGCTCGGTAAGCCATGGGGCAATAATTTGGCCGCACCCTGTCCGATCAAATCTTGCGCCACTGCTAAACCCAATGCCTCAGCATCCGCAACGGTCTTGACCATAGCGCTTGAGCGCGCCATGCAGGCAGCCTTGCCATCAATACTAGCCACAAAAGAACGAATCTCCATTTGATTTTGATTCCAGGTGGCGTGGGCCGCTAGAGGGACTTCGCATGAACCGCCCAATTGACGGGAAACCATGCGTTCAGCTGAAACTGCTAACAAGGTAGGTAAATCATTGAGGGGAGCAAGCCAATGCTTGATCTGGGGGTGTGCACTCAATATCTCAATTCCTAGGGCGCCCTGGCCCGCTGCTGGGGTATAGGGGTCATAAGGTAAATAAGCTCTAATGCGACTCTCTAGGCCCAAACGCTTTAAACCAGCGGCCGCCAAAATGATGGCTTGATACTCGCCACGATCTAATTTACCCATACGGGTATCTAAATTGCCCCTCAAGGGTTCAATCTTTAAGTGAGGGAAACGTGAGCGCAGAACGGACTCACGCCTCAGGCTAGAGGTACCCACCACGGCTCCCGCAGGTAAATCTTCCAAGCTGGCATAGTCATTTGATACAAATGCATCCCTGGCATCCTCACGCGCCATCACACAGGCAAGCTCAAAGCCCTCAGGCATGATCATTGGGACATCTTTGAGGGAATGTACCGCCAAATCAGCGCGACCATCCCCTAAGGCGGTTTCTAGCTCTTTCACAAACAAGCCTTTGCCACCCACTTTTGAGAGCGCTTTGTCCAAAATTTGGTCACCCCGGGTGGTCATGCCCAAAATTTGCACGTCACATGCAGGATAGAGGCTTTTAAGACAATCTCGGACGTGTTCGGCCTGCCACATGGCTAGACGACTCTCACGAGAGGCAATGACGAGACGACTTGGGGGAGAAACGGGGGTTTGCGACATAGCATTTAAAATGATCATTGAATTACACCAATATACTGTGTTTATGAGCTCATCTAAAAATTCCTTAGCCAACAAAGCCCAAGCCTGGTCGGCTCGCTTTGCTGAACCCGTCACTGAATTAGTGCAGCGGTATACCGCCTCTATTGGCTTTGATCAACGCTTTGCCTTGGTTGACATTGCAGGGTCTTTAGCCCACGCACAAATGCTAGCGAATCAGAAAATTATTAGCAACCAGGATCTGGCTGATATCCAAGGTGGTATGGCTCAAATTTTGGCTGAAATTGAAGCTGGTCAATTTAATTGGAAACTCGCCCTAGAAGATGTTCATCTCAATATTGAGGCGCGCTTAACAGAATTAGTGGGTGATGCTGGCAAACGCCTGCACACTGGCCGATCACGCAATGACCAAGTGGCGACTGATTTACGCCTGTGGTTGCGCGCTAGCGTAGACGAAATTGCAACTAGTCTCAAAACTTTGCGCACCGCCCTCCTCGATCTTGCTGAAAAACATGCGGGCACGATCATGCCAGGACATACGCACCTGCAAGTAGCGCAACCTATCACATTTGGCCATCACCTCATGGCCTATTTTGAAATGTTTAGTCGTGATGCAAGCCGCTTAAGTGATTTGCGCGCTCGCTTTAATCGCCTTCCACTCGGTGCAGCTGCACTAGCAGGCACAAGCTATCCGATTGACCGCGAGCAAGTAGCGCAGGCCTTGGGATTTGATGGCATTTGTAATAACTCGCTCGATGCCGTATCAGATCGCGATTTTGCAATTGAGTTTTGTGCTTTTGCTTCGATATTGATGATGCACGTATCACGTCTATCTGAAGAATTGGTTCTGTGGCTGAGCCCGCGTTTTGGCTTCATTGATTTACCAGATCGCTTCTGTACTGGTAGCTCCATCATGCCGCAAAAGAAAAATCCAGATGTACCAGAGCTCGCACGCGGTAAAACAGGTCGCGTCTATGGAGATCTCATCTCTTTATTAACGTTGATGAAGAGTCAGCCCCTTGCCTACAACAAAGACAACCAGGAAGACAAAGAACCTTTGTTTGATGCGGTTGATACCGTGCAAGACACCTTGCGCATTTTTGCCGATATGGTGCCCCATATTGAGGTGAAAGCCGAGGTCATGAAAGCTGCAGCTGAAGAAGGATTTGCTACCGCTACCGACCTAGCTGATTATCTCGTTAAGAAGGGGCTAGCCTTTCGCGATGCACACGAAGCCGTTGCTCATGCTGTTAAGGCCTGTGTTGGCAGAAACTGCATGTTGACAGAACTGAGTCTTGCTGAACTTCGGTTTGCATGTGGTCTAGATAATCGCCCAGAGCTATTGGGTGATGATGTATTTGCACTACTCACAGTTGATGGCTCAGTGCAATCTCGTGCGCATGCTGGCGGAACTGCGCCCAGTCAAGTGCTAGCAGCCGTTAAGCAGGGGCGCATTAGCTTGTAAAGTGCTCCAACCACTTAGAAAAAAGCCCAAGACGTGATTGCCTTGGGCTTTTTTAATGGGATTACAGCTACGAAAAAAATTCTACGGCTCTATGCCCGCACACAATCAACGTAATACTCGGCGTGACCATCCACTTCAGCTTTTACCAAGCCATGAATGTCAGTTTCAAATCCAGGAAACTGGGTATTAAAGTCACGCGCAAAGTAAAGGTAGTCAATAATGCGTTTGTTAAAACGCTCACCAGGAATGAGCAATGGAATACCTGGAGGATATGGCGTCACTAGCATAGCGGTAACTCGCCCCTCCAATTGATCCAAAGGTACGCGGTCAACCTCTTTATGGGCCATCTTTGCCCATGCCTCAGCAGGCATCATGGCTGGAACCATATCCGAGGTATACATCTCAGTGGTCATGCGGGCTACGTCACGGCCTTTATAGAACTCATGAATCTGCTGACAAATATCCTTCAAACCAACGCGCTCATAGCGCGGATGCTTCGCCACAAATTCTGGCAGCACCTTCCATAAAGGGGCATTCTTATCAAAGTGATCTTTAAATTGCTGCAACTCGGTTACCAAGGTATTCCAACGTCCCTTGGTAATACCAATCGTGAACATAATGAAGAAAGAATACAAACCGCATTTTTCAACGATCACACCATGCTCAGCCAAGTATTTAGTCACAATGCTTGCTGGAATACCCATTGAGCCAAAGTTACCCTCAATATCTAAACCAGGCGTGACAACTGTTGCCTTAATCGGGTCAAGCATATTAAAGCCTTGGGCCACACCGCCAAAGTCATGCCAGTTAGCATTCGGTTCTAGCACCCAATCAGAACGCTCACCAATACCCTCTTCAGCAAGGTGATCCGGACCCCACACCTTGAACCACCAATCTGCTCCAAACTTATCATCCACCTCACGCATCGCGCGGCGGAAGTCCATTGCCTCAGCAATCGACTCCTCAACCAAGGTAGTGCCTCCAGGAGATTCCATCATGGCGGCCGATACGTCACATGAAGCAATAATGGCGTACTGTGGGCTGGTGGAGGTGTGCATCAAATACGCCTCATTGAAGCAATCGCGATCAAGCTTAGTATCTTCAGCATCTTGCACCAAGACTTGCGATGCTTGTGAGAGCCCTGCTAGCAACTTATGAGTTGACTGAGTGGCAAACATTAAACTTTTCTTGGTGCGTTTACGATCAGAGCCAATCGCGTGCATATCCTTATAGAATGGATGAAAAGCAGCGTGCGGCAACCATGCCTCATCAAAATGCAAAGAATCCACTTTGCCATCAAGCATCTCTTTAATCATTTCGACGTTGTACACAATACCGTCATAGGTGCTTTGTGTCAGCGTCATCACACGCGGCACTACATTTTTATCCTTAATAAATGGATTAGCATCTATTTTCTTCTTGATGTTCTGCCATTCGAATTCTTCTTTTGGAATGGGGCCAATGATACCGAGGTGGTTGCGGGTTGGCATCAAGAAGATTGGAATCGCGCCCATCATCGTGATCGAATGAATCACTGACTTATGACAATTACGATCAACCAATACAACATCGCCAGGAGCAACGGTTGAATGCCAAACAATCTTGTTTGAAGTAGAGGTTCCGTTTGTTACAAAGAATAAATGGTCTGCATTAAAGATGCGCGCAGCATTACGTTCACTTTGCAAAACTGGGCCAGTGTGATCTAGAAGTTGTCCTAATTCTTCGACGGCATTACAAACGTCAGCGCGGAGCATGTTCTCACCAAAGAATTGATGAAACATCCGTCCCACCGGGCTCTTTAAGAAAGCAACGCCGCCGGAGTGGCCAGGGCAGTGCCAAGAGTAAGAGCCTTCTGAAGCATAATTTGTGAGTGCTCGAAAAAATGGTGGCGCCAAAGAGTCGAGATATACCTTGGCTTCACGAATAATATGACGCGCCACGAATTCAGGGGTGTCTTCATTCATATGAATGAACCCATGCAACTCACGCAAAATATCATTTGGCATATGGCGTGATGTTCGGGTCTCACCATATAAGAAGATTGGAATATCTTCATTGCGCTTACGTACTTCAGTAATGAATGCACGTAAATTGTTGAGTGCTGGTAAATCATGGTCTTCTGAGTCAGAAACAAACTCTTCATCATCAATCGACACAATGAATGATGAGGCGCGAGAAGCCTGTTGGGCAAAAGAGGTTAGGTCACCATAACTGGTCAGACCAATGACTTCCATACCTTCGTGCTCAATGGCTTCTGCCAAGTCACGAATACCAGATCCGGAAATATTCTCGGAACGAAAATCCTCATCAATAATAATGATTGGGAAACGAAATTTCATAAAAACTCCCCTACTAATTTATCCGAAGAATTCGGAACCCACTTCTCAAAATTGGCCATATCAATTACCCGCTTACCCTGAGGCGAAACCGTGACTATATCGACAAACCTTGCATTTTGCTGCACATCCTTAGGCAAGTAAACATGGCGAGCATATACCTGGTTGGCAAGACTCTCATGGTAACCAGTAAATGTGACCAATAAATGCCATTGATGATGAACACTTCCAGACTTAAAGCACTCCAATAAGGGGCTAGCGCTATCGAGACTATGCATCGCTGTCCACATAATCGAAAAGACGGGGTTTTCAGCTCTGCGCAGGGGTAATTCAATGGAGCGGTGGTAACGCTCACCCTCCGCAGTCATACTCTCGGAAACCAACCAAAGGCGTAACTGCGCTTCGACAATATGGGAGCGGCGAACGTTTGCAAGACGAAATTTAAAACTCTTCATGCCGTTATGCAAACCGACCACAGCAACCTTAGAAAAGTGCACCCCAGCAGTGGGCCGTGTAAAGCGTGCAAAAGCCAAACCCGTAGTTAAAGCGGAATAGACAATCCCAAAAAAAGCCTCGAAAGTAACAATAGAATTTGGCCAATGACCGACTGGAGTCATCTGCCCATAGCCGATAGTCGACATCGTCTGCGCACTGAAGTAAAAAAGATCAATCAGGGAACCGGGCTCAGTATTGGTGATCGCACCGACACCACAGGCAAGGTAAGCCAATGCAAATAAAACATTAGTACATAAATAAACGAGGACGACCAGTATTAGAAAGCGCGTCCAGGTAGTTCCAAGGAGCCAGTGATAGAAATTATTTTCAGGACGGGCGGTGGTTGATCGCGTTAATGTAGCTTGATATTCCTCAAGGTTAATCCGCTGATTGCGGTTACCAAAGTGAAATTCGTCCACTGCCGTGGGGACTTAAGTCTTCGGCAGGGTAACGCCCCGCTGACCCTGATACTTGCCACCACGGTCTTTGTAAGAAGTGCCGCAAACTTCATCACTCTCAAAGAACAATACTTGAGCACATCCCTCGCCAGCATAGATTTTTGCAGGTAGTGGTGTGGTGTTGGAAAACTCCAAAGTAACGTAACCCTCCCACTCTGGCTCAAAGGGTGTGACATTGACGATAATGCCGCAGCGGGCATAGGTGCTCTTCCCAACGCAAACAGTTAAGACACTGCGTGGAATCTTGAAATACTCAACCGTTCTAGCTAATGCAAATGAATTCGGGGGAATAATACAAACTGGTCCCTTGAAGTCGACAAAGGATTGTTCGTCAAAATTCTTGGGGTCAACAATTGTGCTGTTGATGTTGGTAAAGATTTTGAACTCGTCAGCACAGCGAATATCGTAGCCATAGCTAGAGGTGCCATAACTCACAATTTTTTGTCCAGAAGCATCCTGGCGAACTTGGCCAGGTTCAAAGGGGCTGATCATGCCTTGTTCGCCCATGCGGCGAATCCAGTGGTCGGATTTAATAGTCATGCCCAAATTGTAAAACCTTCGCAGGTATTAGCTCAATAATTTGCACTCTGAGGACATCTCTTTAAGAGGCAGAGCTAAAAACCACCCTCTGTGGCCCGTGATAGATTTCAAAATGCTTGCCAGAGCAACGCGAAAGAATCGTTAAATTGGTCTTGCGAGCCAATTCCAGGCCCATTAAAGTCACTCCTGAACGGGTCATCAGAAATGGGACCCCCATTTGAGCGCCCTTAATGACCATTTCTGAAGTCAGACGCCCAGTGGTGAAGAAGATCAAATCTCTACCTGGTTTATTAGCAAGCCACATCAAGCCAGAAATAGAGTCAACGGCATTATGGCGACCAACATCCTCAATAAAATACAAAAGGCGGACCTGGCCCTCACCAGCCCGCTCAAATACGGCACAGGCATGGACTGACCCTGATTTTTTATAAATGGTGTCATGAGTGCGAATAGCATCGATCAGGCTCACAATCGCCTCTTGGCTTAACTGTGGGCCATCCGGCAGAGAGATGTCTGAAATCTCATCAATGAGCCCCCCAAACATAGTGCCCTGCCCGCAACCGGTAGTAACCACCCTTTTACTGGTAAGCGCATCGATATCAACAGTACTGCGACGCGTCTTCACTGCAGCAGATTCCGTTTCCCAATCCACTTGAATGCTCTCTATATCATCCGGAGACTCAACTAGGCGCTGATTACGCAAATATCCCAAAACCAGAGCCTCAGGGGCGCTCCCTAAGGTCATCAGGGTCACCACCTCACGCTTATCGAGATAAATAGTTAAAGGACGCTCCCCTGGAATAAAGGTCGTTTTATGGCGCCCGAGCTCATCAATCACCTCGACTTCGTGCACAAGCGGGATGGAAGCATGAGACAGAGTGATATTTGGTGCTACAGCCATGATGCGCTTTCTTTGAGGGGGCTCAGTTTAATTTAAACAAGGTATTGTCGAGGGTTTACTTTAACCGCAGTCTAAAATGGCTGCTCAGAGCCAGTCTTAGGCCCATAATCCTGTATTCACCTTTATTTTGAGTCAAACCGTTGTTATGAGTAGCCCCCAACGCCGCATTCTTGTTACCTCCGCTCTTCCTTACGCCAATGGTCAAATCCATATTGGGCATTTGGTTGAGTACATACAAACTGATATTTGGGTTCGCTACCAAAGAATGCGTGGACACGAAGTCCATTATGTTGGCGCCGACGACACTCACGGCACGCCGATTATGCTGCGCGCTGAAAAAGAAGGCCTCACACCGAAGGAACTTATCGCCAATGTTTGGAAAGAACACAAGCGTGATTTCGATGACTTCTTAATTTCGTTTGATAACTACTACACGACTGATAGCCCCGAAAATGAAACACTTTCTCGGAGCATCTATCTCAAATTACGTGATGCTGGACTAATTGAGAAAAGGGCTATTGAGCAAGCCTACGATCCCGTCAAGGAAATGTTCTTGCCTGATCGCTTTATTAAAGGCGAGTGCCCTAAATGCGGTGCCAAAGATCAATACGGCGACAACTGCGAGAAATGCGGTGCAACTTACTCGCCCACGGATCTTAAAAATCCGTTTTCAGTAGTCAGTGGTGCCACCCCAATTAAAAAAGTTTCAGACCATTATTTCTTTAAACTTTCTGATCCCCGTTGCGAGGCATTCTTACGCGAGTGGACCCAAGTGAAAACCCCCCTTCAGCCCGAAGCCCGCAATAAGATGAAAGAGTGGGTTGGCAATTTTGGTGAAAGCAAGCTTGGCGACTGGGATATCTCCCGTGATGCCCCTTACTTCGGCTTTGAAATTCCAGATGCCCCCGGCAAGTATTTCTATGTATGGCTCGACGCTCCGATTGGTTACTATGCCAGCTTTCTCAATTACTGCCAAAGCAAAGGCCTAGACTTTAACGAGTGGGTTAAACCAGACACCACTACCGAGCAATATCATTTCATCGGCAAAGATATTCTGTATTTCCACACCTTATTTTGGCCAGCTACTTTGCAGTTCGCCGGCTATCGCACTCCCACCAATGTGTTTGCCCATGGCTTCCTTACCGTCGATGGTGAGAAGATGAGTAAGTCTCGCGGCACATTAATCTCAGCGCACAGCGTAATTGAGTCTGGCTTTAATCCAGAATGGTTCCGCTACTACTTCGCTACCAAACTCAATGACAGCATGGAAGATTTGGATCTTAATCTTCAGGATTTTGTTGCTAGAGTCAATAGCGATCTATTGGGCAAGTACATCAATATAGCGAGCCGTAGTGCAGGCTTTTTGGTTAAGCGCTTTGGTGGCGTCGTTTCTGATGCAGCTATGAACCACCCTCTGCTCATAGAGATTAGGGGTGCTAGCGAAAAAATTGCCCAGCTTTACGAGGGTCGTGAGTATGCCAAGGCACTGCGCAGCATTATGGAATTAGCCGACAAGGTCAATAGCTTTGTTGATGAGAATAAACCTTGGGAGATTGCCAAAAACCCAGACCGTGAAGCTGAACTTCAACCGGTTTGCAGTGTGACCTTAGAGGCTTTCCGCTTGCTGACGCTTTATCTCAAACCGGTCATCCCTCAAGTAGCCACTGGTGTAGAAGAATTCCTTTCCATCCCATCACTGAGCTGGAAAGACGTGGATACACCTCTTTCCAGCAAAAATCCCATTCATGCCTACAAGCACCTAATGACTCGTGTAGAGGCGCCTCAAATCGATGCATTACTGCTGGCAAACCAGTAGAAATCGGGCAAAAACGGCTTTTTTTGAGTCAATTAAGGCCAAGTCGCTTCCGCCGCTATAAAAATCGTTAATAATGATGGAAGTCGCCCCTGCTTGGGGTCATAGTAATTTTATAAGTTATTGAATAAATTGAGTATTTTAGGAAACATGATGGCACGTTATCAGTCCGAATTCACTACGTTCTTAAATGAGCTGAAATCCGAGAAGCCTCAGCTAGAAGCCGAGCAGCAAGCAGGCCGCGCCCTCCTCTGGGATCAAGAGCCTCAAACTGCAGAGGATTTGCGCCGCGCAAAAGTCGCCAAATTAAAGCAACGCTCTTACGTTTACTCGAATGACTGAGCCCAGCGCCCAGCCGATATCTGATTTACTGGATAGCACTCCATCAGTTACTGATGGGATGTCATCGGCCTTTGCAAAACTCTATGGCGAGCCATTATTCAAGCTCCCAACCGATCTCTATATCCCGCCGGATGCTTTGGAGGTTTTTCTTGAGGCATTTGAGGGCCCCCTTGATCTCTTGCTGTACTTAATTCGTAAGCAAAACTTCAATGTGCTTGACATCCCGATGGCGCAGGTGACCCAACAATACCTAAGTTATATCGATCAAATTCGTCACCACAATTTAGAGCTTGCCGCAGAGTACTTATTGATGGCTGCCATGCTAATTGAAATTAAATCTCGCATGCTGCTGCCAATGAAGAAGGCAGATAGCGATGAAGAGGTAGAAGACCCGCGCGCAGAATTAGTACGCCGCTTGCTTGAATACGAACGTATGAAATTAGCCGCTCAAGAACTTGATCAAATACCCCAGCAAGGTCGCGATTTTCAAATTGCACATGGTCATGTTGATACCACTGTTGCCATCACATGGCCTGAGGTCAACTTAGATGATCTGCAAATGGCTTGGCGAGATGTTTTGCATCGCGCCAAACTCAACCAACACCACACCATTACACGCGAAGAACTCTCAGTGCGGGACTTTATGACGCGTATCTTGCGCCGCCTGCAGAGCACCCGCTTTGTAGAGTTTGGTGAACTTTTTGAAGAAGCCATCAAATCCGGCAAAGGCGTACCCGTGGTGATTGTGAACTTCATCGCGATGTTAGAGCTCTCGCGTGAAGCGCTCGTAGAAATTACCCAAGCAGAACCCTATGCACCAATATACGTGCGGCTTGCTTACACACCTAGCGCATGAAAATAATTAGCGATATTCAGGAGCTGCGTGATCACTTGCGCGGACAAAATCGAGCCTCATTTGTGCCGACCATGGGTAATCTTCATGAGGGCCACCTCTCTTTAATGCGCCTTGCGAGGCAACATGGAGACCCAGTGGTTGCTAGCATCTTTGTAAATCGCCTGCAATTCGGTCCAAATGAAGATTTCGACAGCTATCCACGCACCATGCAAGCCGATATCGATAAGCTAGAAAAAGAAGGGGTTTATATTTTATTTGCCCCAACAGAACGCGATCTCTATCCTCAGCCGCAAGAATATCGCGTAGAACCTCCCGAGCAACTAGGAAAAATTCTTGAGGGCGAGTTCCGTCCAGGATTTTTTCAAGGGGTTTGCACCGTTGTTTTAAAACTATTTTCTTGCGTACAACCTAAAGTGGCGGTATTTGGCAAAAAGGATTACCAACAGCTGATGATCATTCGTCAAATGGCCAAGCAATTTGCATTGCCAGTCGATATTATTCCTGGCGAAACGATTCGTGCTGACGATGGTCTCGCCCTCTCCTCGCGCAATTCTTACCTAACGCCTGAGCAACGTGTAGAAGCCCCGCACTTACAACGTATTCTCAATGAGGTGCGCCATCAAGTATTGGATTTAAAAGATCGCAATAGCGCCTCTCTGAGTCAAATTGAAAAGCAGGCTGTTGAGCAGTTAGTGAAACGCGGCTGGCAACCTGATTACATCGCCATCCGCCAGCAAAGTGATTTATCCATCTCTTCAGATGAAAGCCTGCAAAATGGGGAATCACTCGTCATTTTGGCCGCTGCCAAAATCGGCAATACCAGGCTCATCGACAACTTAGAAATCTAAAGCTTTATCTAAAAGTTTTTGACTTGAGCTAGCCTGCAGAAATTAGGATGTCAACAACACACCCACCCTCTTTCGCGGCGCTTCGCATTCCAGCATATCGCTTCTTAATTAGCGCTTTCTTGCTCACCATGATGGCTGACAACATAGAGCATGTCATTAGCTATTGGATGATGTTTCAACAGTTTCATTCTCCAGAGTTAGGTGGCTTTGCAGTCATTTCTCACTGGTTGCCCTATCTGGTCTTTTCAGTCCCAGCTGGCGCCCTTGCAGACCGCTTTGATCCGCGCCGCTTAATTCAAATTGGCATGTTGATGTTCATGTCTTGCTCACTTGCTTGGGGTTATTTCTTCCTCACAGACTCTCTGCAACTATGGGAGGCAATGGCTCTTTTGGTGCTGCATGGTTGCTCTGGCGTGCTGTGGATGACCTCTACTCAAATTATTCTGTATGACGTAGTTGGTAAGTCGAATTTACCCAGCGGAATTCGCCTCTTAGCAACGGCTCGTTATCTTGGCCTATTAGTTGGTCCAGCGGTTGGCGCACTCATGATGCTCGGCCTGGGGCCAAAAGTGGGCATTATCCTCAACGCTTGCTTCTATCTACCCAATCTGATTTGGCTGATGAACGCCCCCTGCGGACCCAAATTTAGAGATTCCCCTATTGCACCACCGAGGGCTTTTAAGGGCTTTAAAGATATCTTCATCACCGCTCAAGAAATTGCCCATGAGCACAAAATCACATCAATGATTTTGCTCGCGGGTGCTGCATCATTTTTTATTGGCAATAGCTATCAAGCGCAAATGCCAGGCTTTGCTCAAGATTTAGGGCATGGCGATCCGGGCATTCTGTATAGCACCTTACTGGCGGCTGATGCTGCCGGCGCATTGCTGGCAGGTTTGCTGCTTGAAAGTCGTGGGGGCATTCTGAAAACAAGCCCCATTACTGCGATTGGACTGGCTGTCTTATGGTGCGCTTCCCTGCTGTGTTTTGCCCTGTCTGAGCAATATCTTTTGGCAATCCTCTGTCTATTTATTGGCGGCTTTTTTGAGCTTTCATTTAACTCAATGGCCCAAACCATTGTGCAACTCAATGCGCCACTTGAGATTCGCGGCAGAGTGATTGGCTTATTTAATATGTCAGCACTGGGTATGCGTGCAGGTGCTGGTATTACTGTTGGCCTATTAGGCGGCATGATTGGAATTCATTGGTCACTGGCGGTTTCAGCAACATGCCTGATCGCCGTGTCCAGCACGCTCTATTGGCGCTTTAAGCACAAATTTTAGAGCTCGAAAAACTGCCCTACTTCGAGTTTTAACTCTTTTGCAAGTTCAGCACCATTCACTTTGGCTGCAGCCCCCTTCGCCTTCAGAACCTCTATCTGACCGCCATGACAGCTCACAAAGAAAGAGTCCAAAGTAATTTGAGTAACCTCCCCAGGCTTGCCTTTCACAGCCCCGTAGGTGGCCGCAACATGCTTATGGCAGTCATAAATCTGCACCTTTTGCTCGCCAAACTTGGTCCAAGCACCAGGCGCTGGATTGCAGGCCCTAATCAAGTTGTAGATCTGGCTAATGTGAGTTGCCCAATGAATTTTGGCAGCGTTAGCATCAAACCAACCCTCATAATTTGCCAGTGATTCATCTTGCACGAGCTCGTGGTGTTTGCCAGCAACCACTAAATCAGCAGCCTCAAGCAAGGCTTGAACGCCCAAGGGAAATAGATGATCAAAATAGACTTTTCCAAGCGTGTCATCTGGGCCAATGGAGACCTCTTTCTGCAAGATCACCTCACCCTCATCCAAGCCATCGGAAGGACGGAAGATCGTTAAGCCAGTCTTCTCTTCGCCCAAGGCGATCGCCCAGTTAATGGCACTGGGACCACGATATTTTGGCAGCAAAGAGGGGTGATACTGAATCGTGCCATGAGGCGGCAGCTTTGCCAATTCCTGAGGCACAAATTGCAGCACATAAGCCATGACGCAAATATCCGCTTTGCTATCAATCATTGCTTGAGCAGCATCCGCTCCTTTTAGAGAAGCAAACTGCAAAGGGGTAATACCCCTAGCTATGGCAGCCGCTTTAAGCGCCTCAGGCTTGGATGATTTGGGGTTATCAGGTGGGCAGAAAACAGCTACCACTTCATCACCGCGATCCAAAAAAGCTTCGAGAGTTGCCTTACCAAAATCCGCACTACCAATCAATGCAACCCGCATATTAGATAACCTTATCGTGACGCAGAGAAATCAATTCATCCGTTGTAAATCCAAGCTCACTGAGAATTTCATCAGTGTGCTCACCCAGCAGTGGTGAGCGTGTTACTTCAGTTTCACTATCTGACATCTTAATTGGATTGCCAACCGTTAAATACTTGCCACGAATCGGATGATCTACTTCAACAATCGTCCCTGTATCACGCAATGACTGCTCTTCTGCAATCTCTTTCATCGATAGAATCGGGCCGCATGGAACGTCATATTTATTCAGAATATCCATTACTTCGAACTTGGAAAGCGTCATCGTCCACTTTTCAATCTCAGCAAAAATCTCCATCAAGTGCGGCAAACGCGCCATTGGCGAGGCAAAACGTACATCAGTAATCCAGTCTTCACGACCTATTACTTTGCAAATTGCCTCCCACACTGGAGCCTGCACCACCACATAAATATATGAGTTTGGATCAGTTTCCCAGCCCTTGCACTTCAAAATCCAGCCCGGCTGACCACCACCCGAGGCATTGCCAGCACGAGGCACTGACTCACCAAAGGTGCCATTCGGATACTGTGGATATTCTTTCATCGTACCGTTGCGCTCAAGGCGCTGCTGATCACGCAACTTCACGCGACACAAGTTCAATACAGAATCTTGCATAGCTGCTAACACTTTTTGGCCGCGGCCAGAATGTGTGCGTTGGTAAAGTGCAGTAACGATACCCAATGCCAAATGCAAGCCGGTACCACTATCACCAATTTGTGCGCCGGTGACCATGGGTGGGCCATCATCAAAACCAGTTGTAGATGCAGAACCGCCCGCACATTGCGCGACGTTTTCATAAACCTTGCAGTCCTCGTATGGACCAGGGCCAAAACCCTTAACCGAAGCCATGATCATTTTTGGATTGAGCTCTTGAATGCGCTCCCAAGAAAAACCCATACGATCTAATGCACCCGGTGCAAAATTCTCAACCAGTACATCACATTCTTTAATTAAACGCTCCAAGATTTCTTTACCGCGCTGTGTTTTGGTATTTACGGTAATAGAACGCTTATTGTGATTGAGCATCGTGAAATACAAACTATCGGCATCCGGAATGTCACGTAATTGACTACGGGTAGCATCGCCCTCGCCTGACTTCTCTACCTTGATTACATCAGCGCCAAACCAAGCCAACAATTGCGTACAGGTTGGTCCCGATTGAACGTGCGTAAAGTCGAGGATTTTGACCCCCTCTAGTGCTTTTGCCATGGTTTAAGTCCTAATAAGATTGAAATTTTTAATTAAGTCAATTTTACCAGCGGCAAATCTCAAAATAACATGGATGCCCTGTTTTTGGGCATAACCTAGGGAGAATCCTATGTAGGGTTTACAAGGCAAGAAAGGCGGGTTTTCATGAATTTCTTGGTAGTTCGAGAGCTTGAAATGCCTGCAAAATAGAAAAAGGCGCTCACTAGGAGCGCCTTTTGTGCAGCACTAAGAAATCGTGCTTACTAAGGACAGTAATTAAACCGCTTTAGCTTCGTGCAACTTGGCAATTTCTTCTTTGCCATAGCCAAGGTCAGCCAATACTTCATCAGTATGCTCACCCAAGACTGGTGAAGGGCCAACTTCAATTTCCAAATCTGAGAACTTGATTGGGCTACCAATGGTCAAATATTTGCCACGTACTTTGTGGTCAACTTCAACAATCGAGCCACTCTTACGCAAGTCTGGTGAATTAGCCAACTCTTTCATTGACAATACAGGGGCGCAAGGAATATCAAACTTACGCAAGATATCTACCGCCTCATATTTAGTCTTGTCTTTGAGCCAATCTTCAATAGTTGCAAAGATGTCAAAAATCTTATCCTGACGAGCTTCTGCAGTCATGTAAGCTGGATCTGTAGCCCACTCTGGCTTACCAATCGCTCTAGTGATTGGCTCCCAAGCATGACCTTGAATTGTGAAGTAAATGTAGGCGTTTGGATCAGTTTCCCAACCTTTACATTTGAGAACCCAACCTGGTTGACCGCCACCGCCAGCATTACCACCACGTGGCACTACATCAGAGAATGAGCCGTGTGGGTATTGTGGGTACTCTTCGAGGTAACCAATTTTGTCCAAACGCTGTTGATCGCGCAACTTCACGCGGCACAAGTTCAAGACGGCATCTTGCATTGAGCAAGATACTTTTTGACCCTTACCGGTTTTTTGACGCTGCATCAATGCAGTCAAAATACCAATCGCCAAGTGCATACCTGTATTGCTATCGCCCAATGCAGCAGCAGAAACAGTAGGAGGACCATCCCAGAAGCCAGTTGTGGAAGCAGCGCCACCAGCACATTGCGCTACGTTTTCATATACCTTTAAATCTTCATATGAATGACCATCGCTAAAGCCCTTTACTGAGGCCATGATCATTTTTGGGTTCAATTCTTGAATACGCTTCCAAGAAAATCCCATGCGATCCAAGGCGCCTGGGCCAAAGTTCTCAACCATGACGTCGGAAGTCTTGATCATTTTTTCCAATACTTCTTTACCTTCGGCAGTCTTTGTATCCAAAGTTAAAGAGCGCTTATTACCGTTCAACATGGTGAAGTACAAAGCATCAGCACCAGGAATATCACGCAACTGGCTACGTGTTACGTCACCAGAACCAGGACGCTCCACTTTGATCACGTCAGCACCATACCAAGCCAACAATTGAGTACACGCAGGACCTGCTTGCACGTGTGTGAAATCGATAATACGAATACCTTCTAATGGTTTAGTCATTGTTGTTTCTCCTTGAATTTGTGTAACAAATATAGTTAAGCTTTAGCTGCAGCAGTTGATGGGTTTAAGTTAGTTAAACGCCCACTTTCTGTGCCGGCTGTTTCATCAATCACTGCGTTAATCAAAGCAGGCTTGCCAGCTGCAATAGCTTCAGTTAATGCAGCTTCCAATTCTGCGGGTGTAGTTACATAGTAGCCAACACCACCAAATGCCTCAATCATCTTGTCGTAACGAGCATCTTTCACAAATACAGTTGGCGCAACATCAGCTCCGCCGGTTGGGTTCACGTCAGTACCGCGATATACGCCGTTGTTGTTAAAGACGATAGTAGTAATCGGCAAGTTATAGCGACAAACTGTTTCTAATTCCATACCACTAAAACCAAAAGCACTATCACCCTCAACTGCAATGGTTGGCAAGCCACTAGTTACAGCAGCACCAATAGCGTAGCCCATACCAATACCCATAATGCCCCATGTGCCAGAGTCAAAACGTTTACGTGGTTTGTACATATCCACAATTGCGCGGCAGAAGTCGAGCGTATTTGCACCTTCGTTTACCAAATTAATATCTGGGTTCTTTTTAACAACATCACGAATCACGCGCAAAGCGCCATGGAAGTTCATTGGTGAGACTTCCTTAGCAAGCGTCTCAGCCATCTTCGCCAAGTTCTTATCTTTTTTCTCAGCAATCGCCTTTAACCATTCAGCGCTTGGCTTTGGAACAGCCGCTATGCCTTTTAATAATTCACCAACACAGGATCCAATATCACCAATTAATGGCGCATCGATTTGTACGTTACTGTCGACTTCGTTTGCTTGGATATCAATCTGAATAAATTTCTTCGGCTCTTTACCCCAAGTCTTGCCCTTGCCATGCGCCAATAACCAGTTCAAGCGAGCGCCAACGAGCAATACGGCATCCGCTTCAGCCAATACATAAGAGCGCGCTGCTGAAGCAGATTGTGGGTGGTTGTCAGGCAATAAACCCTTAGCCATCGACATTGGTAAATATGGAATGCCTGATTTTTCAATCAAGTCACGCACTTGTTGATCCGCTTGAGCATAAGCAGCGCCTTTGCCCAAGAGAATCAATGGACGCTTAGCGCCCTTTAAAACATTGAGCGCACGCTCAACTGCATCAGGAGCAGGAATTTGACGTGGTACTGGATCGATTACTTTGAAGATAGACTTTTTAGCCTCTTCGACAGGCATGGTTTGACTGAGCAATTGTGCTGGCAAGTCTAAGTAAACACCTCCTGGACGACCAGAAACTGCCGCACGAATTGCGCGCGCAAAACCGATGCCGATATCTTCGATGTGATTAATACGATAAGCAGCCTTAGCGTAAGGCTTGGCAGCATTGAGCTGATCCATCTCTTCGTAGTCACCTTGTTGCAAGTCAACGATTTCGCGCTCACTGGAGCCGCTAATCAAAATCATTGGGAAGCAATTGACTGTTGCATTTGCTAATGCTGTTAAGCCATTCAAAAAACCAGGCGCAGAAACAGTCATGCAAATACCAGGCTTTTGCGTCATGTAGCCGGCAATCGCAGCGGCATTACCGGCGTGCTGCTCATGACGGAAGCCGATAAAGCGCAAACCTTCAGCTTGGGCCAAACGGCACAAATCGGTAATTGGAATACCAACTAAGCCAAAAATATTTTCAATGTCATTTGCTTTGAGGGCTTCGATCACTAAGTGAAAGCCGTCGGTTAACTGTGGGGATTGATTATCTGTTGTCATAGGAATTCATTAGGTTGTTAGTATTTCCAGGGGAATTTAAATGCTCCCGCCCAGACTGAGATGAATCTTAGGCCTGAGGTAAAGCTTCATCATTGACTTTGGTCAACTTCCCCCGAAATGAGGGGGCGGCAGGGAAAAAACTTAGATGAAAAGTTCGGCGTGCTTGGTTTTGAGTCTACTTAAAGTCTCAGGTGACAGATTTAAGTAAGCGGCCAACTCTTTTTTCGGCAACAAGTCGAAGAGTGGCTCATACTTTCTCAAGAAACGCTCCACCCGACCCGGGGCATCAAGCATATGAAGAGTGATGGTATGCGCCATGATTTCGCTCATGAGGCGCATTACTTCAAATTCAAAGCTTTCTTTTAAAACCGGGTGTTGCTCAAGAAATTCAGCCCATTTTTTAAGCGGCATACGAGCTACGCGCGCTTTAGTAACCGAAGCAATACTGTATGGGGCGGCCGTCTTGAGGCGCCAAGCGGCATAGCTTGTCTCAATGTCCTTTTCGATCGCAAATCGCAAAATCATTTCTTTTGCGTCTGGACTGGAAACAATGCGCTTGAGGATGCCATCTAGAACAAAGTATTGCTCCATTTGATGGTCACCTTGATGGAGCAGGATTTCAGATTTCTTTAAATCCGAAATCTCTAAACAGCGTTCTAAGTCGGCCATGGATTCAGCGTCCAGGCTTTTTAAAACCGAGTTTTGGCTCAGCTGCAAGCGAATCAGGTTTTTTTCGGGGTGCTTATCTAATACTGTCATGAATCCTCAATCCTAGAGGCTCTATTGTAGGCTTTTTCAGGGTAAAACCTGTGAAAGAGTCATAAAAAACCCGCTGTCTATTCAGCTAGAATAGCGGGGTCGTGGTGCTTTATTGCAGTGCAATAAAGTTAAACGGGAAACACAAAACGTGTGCTGCCCCCGCAACGGTAAGTAAATGCGCCCTTAAGCTCCAATTTTGGGTGTCAGGAGTCTGAATGAGCCACTGTGCGCGTCAATTGCATGGGAAGGCCAGATTCTGAGATTTACTAGCCCGGATACCGGCCAAGACAGGTGGAATTTTTGCGGACGGGGAACTTTCGCACGCCGATGAAGCGCCCCTGCGCCCAATTGACGTCTATACCCCTGCCTGTGAAATTCTGTTCGGCCCAGCTTACGGGGAAGTTAGCTTGGCGATTCGAAGGCAGAAGGTTCAATATGAAACAGCAGTTCAGCATCAAAATGTGCGCACTACTTTGTGGTGCGGTAATTTGCATCCCATCCATCAATTCGTTTGCTCAAAGTTCCGCAAACGTTTCGGTAGCAACAGCTCCCAACCCTATGGATCCTGTGCTCGTCACCGCCAATCGAGCCCCAACTTTGGCAACTAATGTATTGGCGGACTACGACTACATAGGCCGTGAGGAAATTGAACAAGCTGGGCAAACCAGTTTAGTAGATTTACTCCAAAGACAAAGAGGAGTCCAAATAACTAATGGGTCGGGTGGCTCCGGAAACTCAGGAGCATCCGTGTTTCTTCGCGGAACATCTAATTCACAAAGCATTGTATTAATAGATGGTGTTCGATCAGACTCCGCCTTTAATGGGGGTCCCACATGGGAATCCATACCCCTGCCCTTAATTGATCATATCGAGATCGTCTTTGGCCCGCAAAGTAGTCTGTATGGTGCTGATGCCATTGGCGGTGTAGTGCAGATCTTTACCAAGGATGGCAATGGGCCCGCCAAGGTAAGTGCATCTACTGGATATGGCACCTATGGAACCAGCGTTAGTAGCGCTAGCATTTATGGCTCGACTGATGGCGATCAAAAAATTCGTTATTCATTGGGGGTTAGTGAGTCACTATCAACAGGCTTTAATAGCGTTGCTAGCAATAATCCGTTTGCACTAACGGCCATGAAAACAGGTTATGTACAAAATGGTGTTACCGGAAAGCTTTCACAAGAATGGGCTCAGGGGCAAACATTTGGATTTCAGATGATGCAAAGTCGTATGAACTCACAGGTACCCCAATTTAATACCCTCGACTACTACAATAATGCTAGCTGGTACTCCGGCATGGTCTCTGGAGCCCCAGGTCCGCAACAAGCCCAAAATACGATTTCACAAATTGGGATTTACACGCTGTTTTCAAAAAATCAAATCACTGATATCTGGAAAAGCTCTTTACAAGCATCGATTTCAAATAACAACGGACAATCCATTCAAGACGCAACGCCATATAGCCCCGCCTATAGCCCATACATTAATACCAGTCAAAATTTATACACATGGCAAAACGACATTAGCTTAGGCAGCGATCTTTTGCAGATTTTGGGTGAAAGAAGAACTCAAAGCGTGAATTCACTGCAATATAACTCTGTTGCTGATTACAACTTTAATAATGGAATAAGCTCAACAACAGGGCCATCTACAGGCTTTAGTCAGACGAGGGACACCAATTCAATAGCAGCATCATATCAACTCAAACGAGGCGATAATCTAGCAAATATCTCTATTCGTAATGACAGTATTTCAGCCTACGGCCCTCAAACAACAGGGGCAATTTCTTATGGTTATTTTTTCACCAAAGAATGGCGAGTAAACATTAATTACGGCACTGGCTTCAGAGCGCCAAGCTTCAATGACCTGTATTACCCAGGATACGGAAATCCCAACCTTCTTCCAGAGAAAAGTAAAAATACTGAAATAGGGATTCACTACGACACAAGCAACTTTGAGGCTCATTTAGTTGGCTACGACAACAGCATCAGTAACATGATTCAATCAGGCCTGGTTGGGTGCACGGCACAAGCCATTCAATTTCTTGGCGGCTGCGCTAATAATGTCGGATACGCCCATATCACTGGCATATCTTTTGGTGGGATGGCAAAAGTTAGTAACTTCACATTAAAAGGATCGATTGATCAAGAAAACCCTGAAAATGTTACTGCTGATACCACTCTGTATAAAAGAGCACGCACCTTTGGGAATGCCTCAGCAGAATATGCATATCAGAAGTTGATTGCTGGATTTGGCGGCACTTTCTCGGGGCAAAGACAAGACCTACCTGGATTTGATGCCACAACTTTTGCGCCTTATAACGGACAAATGGGTGGCTACTCTATATTTAACCTATATACAAGTTATGAATTTGAAAAAGATTGGACTGTATTTGCCCGCTGGAACAATATTTTCGATAAGCAATATCAATTAACCTATGGTTACAACACCATGGGCTCCAATGTCTTCGTGGGAATTCGCTACGCAATGAAGTAAACCCCTAAGGACCCCTATTGAGGGGTCCTACCCCGAAGAAAAACATAGTCCAATGTTGCCAGGGGGTTCCGACCTACTGCTGAGAGCTTTTCCTAAGGCTACAATGCCAATATGATCGAGCAAACCCCTCATTCCCCAAACGAGGTAACTATGGATAACTTAAGTGCTGCCATTGCGCGCGTGGCTGAAAAAATTGCCCTGGCCACTGAAGCGGTTAAAAAACTCAATCTAGATCGAACTCAACTCGAGAACAAAATTGAAGATGCGCAAAAACGCATACAACATATTTTGAGTCGCCTGCCAGAACAAAGCGATGGCCGCCAGCTGAACTTACTCGGCGAAGCGGTTGCCCCAACCAATCCAGAGGATGACAATGAGCCAACAACGCATTGAGGTAACTCTCGCCGGTCAAAAAATTACCTTGGCCACTAGCGCCGAGCATGAACCGCTGTTGCGCGCTGCCTGCACTTTAGTGGATGAACAAATCAAACTTGCTATCAATGGCGGCAATCGCAGTATTGAACGCGCCAGTATGATGGCCGCCCTTAAAATTGCAGGCGATCTCATTACCTTGCAAGCAAGCGCACAACCTTCGCAAGATCAAAGCACTACCAATCTCAACTCTGAAGAAATCTCTCGTCTTCATGATGAGATTCGCTCGCTAGAAGATCAGGTGGATACTTTGATGCAAACCCTTTCCCTGCCTGGTTCGCCAAGGCCAATAGTTCCTTGAACCGATGCGCAAGCATCAGGAACGATCTTTACCTTGTGGGCGTGAGCGTTTTGATGTCTTACAGTGGCAGCCTCGAGCTGTTCACTCCCTGAGACTCTTAATGCACCCGAAGCAAAGTAGCCGTTCCACCTTGAACCTTAGGGTTCAGGATGACGGCCTAGCGGCCAAGGCGGGGAATTCATGTACCTAAGTGATATCGCTTTACTTCTACTGTGCGGTAGCATCTCTGGCTTTCTGGCTGGCTTATTAGGCATTGGTGGTGGGATGATCTTGGTTCCCTTCATGATTTTGGTCTTCAATCACTTGGGGTTTCAGCAAGAACTGATTGTTCATATGGCCATTGCCACTGGTATGGCAACCATCCTCTTTACAACCTCTTCCGCCATTTGGGCGCACCATAAACACAGCTCGATTGATTGGAAGCTGGTTGCCGCATTAAGCCCTGGCATGGTGGTTGGCGGCCTGGTTGGAGGTAGCAAAATTTTTGAGGCCATCAACACTTCTTGGCTATCTCTATTTTTCGCTATGTTTATCGTTTACTCTTCAGTACAGATGATTTTGAATAAAAAACCTACTGCCGGACGTAATTTGCCTGGTCCGATTGGTTTATTTTTATTTGGACTGTGTGTGGGTATGCTCGCCAGCTTGGTGGGCGCAGGTGGTGCATTTATTACCGTACCGTTTATGCTCTGGTGCAATGTGAAGCCCCATACGGCAATGGCAAGTTCATCGGGGTTAGGTTTTCCGATAGCAGCTGCGGCGACTGTAGGATACATGTATGGAAGCTGGGGTCTGCCAAATTTACCCGCAGGTTCTCTAGGGTATGTTTACGCGCCAGCAGTTGCATGCATTGTTATTGTCAGCATCTTTACGGCGCCCATCGGTGCAAAGATGGCTAGAAAATTAGATGTAGTGCAACTAAAACGGATTTTTGGCGTAATGCTATTTTGCCTTGCTGCCTTCATGTTTAATGAAAGCCGCAAGGCCTTTGGCTTTTAGTTGGTGTACTGCTGACGCAAGATATTTTTCTGTACCTTACCCATTGCGTTGCGCGGCAAATCTGCCACGATTTCTAAACGCTTTGGAATTTTGAAATTAGCAATTTGCGTTTTCAAGGTAGCAATCATCGCTTGGGCATCCAATTTTGCCCCCGCCTTAGGAACTACAACAGCCATCACCGCTTCGCCAAAATCAGGATGCGGAATACCAATTACAGCGCTTTCATCCACGCCATCCATATCATCAATAAAGCTCTCGATTTCTTTTGGATAGACGTTGTAGCCGCCTGAAATAATCAAATCCTTACTACGGCCAACAATGCACAGGTAATCTTTGGGTGCTTTGCCGCCATTGGCATCGCCACCCCAGCGACCAACATCGCCGGTTTTAAACCAACCATCCTTAGTAAATTCTTCGGCAGTTTTTTCTGGCATGCGCCAGTAACCTGCAAATACATTCGGGCCTTTGACTTGAACGTTGCCGATCTCATCGACTCCACAT